>Ga0302316_10001347_pt1 | contig 19472 bp, 9 predicted proteins | sample III_Palsa_N3_2_FD_200456 | JGI IMG/M metagenome (GOLD analysis project Ga0302316, IMG submission 200456) | Peat permafrost microbial communities from Stordalen Mire near Abisko, Sweden - III_Palsa_N3_2 | ecosystem: Environmental > Terrestrial > Soil > Palsa > Peat permafrost | place: Sweden...
TGCGATGGGGCTGATTGATGAGTTGAGCCATGCGATGGTGGCGCGGTTTCGCAGGGAGATTGATCCGTCGGTGTTGTCGGAGGCGGTGAAGTGGTTTACCGCACAGGCAGAGCCGGAGAAGCTGGACCGGATGCTGCTGAAGTTTACGGAGCAGTTTCCGAATGTCGCGGTCTATCGCGGCGATGTGACGGCTGCCGAATGGCTGAAGGGCGCGACCGAGGATCTTTCGAACCGTGAAGCTGCGCTTGAGGAGTTGATGCTGCTTTGGATTGCGAATATCAATCCGGCGTTTGCGGCCTTCGGCGAGCTGTTTCAGGATGCGGAGCTGAAAAAGCAGACGATCTATGGCAACGTGACGAAGGCGCTGCCGGAGTACTTTGCGACGCGGCCAGCGTTTGCGCCGGAGGTGGGCAGCCTGATCGACGCGCTGCGCGCTCCAATCCTGGCTTCGCCGGATTCGCTTACCGGGCAGCTCGATTACATACGCGAGCATTGGGTTGAGTATCTGGGCGAGGACCTGCGGCGGGTTGTGCTGGCGATCGACGTGCTGCGCGAGGAAGATATTGCGATCTGGATGCGGTTCAATCCAGCGGCGCCGGATTGGTACAGGCACGGTGCGCCGGGGCGCGGCGGCGAAGGCTTTGTAGGCGATGAGTATATCGGCTTCGATGAAGAGTATGTGGTGGGGCCGGACGGCAAGCGCAAGCTGCGCTATGCGGCAGGCTATCAGGCGCCGCTGAATGAGTATGAAGCCTTCAGCGCGGACCAGGCGTGGATGCCGACCGTTGTGTTGATGGCGAAGAGCACGTATGTGTGGCTGGAGCAGCTATCGAAGAAGTATGGACGGCATATTCACCGGCTGGACCATATTCCCGATGAGGAGCTGCGGCTGCTGAGTGAGCGTGGCATTACGGGGCTTTGGCTGATCGGGCTGTGGGAGCGCAGCGTAGCTTCGCGGACGATCAAGCGGCTGCGCGGGCATCATGATGCGGTGGCCTCGGCGTACTCGCTGAAGGATTATCAGATTGCGGAAGACCTCGGCGGCAATGGTGCGTATGAGCATCTGCGCGACCGTGCGGGTGCGTTCGGTCTGCGTCTGGCTAGCGATATGGTGCCGAACCACATGGGCATCGATTCGCCGTGGGTGATTGAGCATCCGGACTGGTTTATCAATCGCAACGAGAGCCCGTTCCCGGCGTATAGCTTCAACGGGCCGGACCTTTCCACCGATAGCCGCGTTGAGATCAAGATCGACGACCACTACTACGATCAGACGGATGCGGCGGTAGCGTTCCGGTTGCGCAACTACTCGGATGGAAGCACGCGGTATATCTATCACGGCAACGATGGTACGACGTTTGCGTGGAACGATACGGCGCAGCTCGATTACTCGAAGGCCTATGTGCGCGAGCATGTGATGCAGGTGATCCTGCATGTGGCGCGGCTGTTTCCGATCATTCGTTTCGACGCGGCGATGGTGCTGGCCAAGCGGCACGTGCAGCGGCTGTGGTTTCCGCTGCCCGGTGCCGGTGGGTCGATTCCATCGCGTGCCGAGAATGCGATGAGCCAGGAGGAGTTCGATGCGCTGATGCCGCATGAGTTCTGGCGCGAGGTGGTGGACCGCGTTGCGGTTGAGGTGCCGGGAACGCTGTTGTTGGCGGAGGCCTTCTGGCTGCTCGAAGGTTACTTCGTGCGCACGCTGGGGATGCATCGCGTGTACAACTCCGCGTTCATGAATATGCTGCGCGATGAAGAAAATGCGAAGTATCGCAGCTATTTGAAGAAGACGATTGAGTTCGATCCGGACATTCTGAAGCGCTATGTGAACTTCATGAGCAATCCGGATGAGCGGACGGCGATCGACCAGTTCGGCTCGGAAGACAAGTACTTTGGTGTGGCGACCTTGCTGGCCACGCTGCCCGGGCTGCCGATGTTTGCGCATGGCCAGATCGAAGGCTACACCGAGCGCTACGGCATGGAGTTCAAGCAGGCGAAGATGGAGGAGTGGCCGAATGAGGGCCTTGTGGCTCGGCATCAGCGCGAGATTGCGCCGCTGTTGAAGGACCGTCACATCTTCGCCGAGAGCGGAAACTTTGTGCTGTACGACTTCTGGACCGGCGATGGCACGGTGAACGAGAACGTGTTCGCATACTCGAACCGGCATGACGGGCAGCGCGCGGTCATTCTTTACAACAATAGCTACGGAAGCACCGGCGGGACGATCCACATGTCGGTCGGTTCGATGGACAAGGGCAGCGGCGAGCTGCGTCAGCGGAGCCTTGCCGAAGGGCTCGGGCTGCGCTGGGATGATCACGCCATCCTGGCGTATTGCGATACGGCGCGAGGGTTGGAGTATCTGCGTAGGTCTTCGGATATCTACAAACAGGGCATGACGGTCAGCCTGCGTGGCTATCAGTATGTGGTTCTGCTGAACTGGCGTGAGCTGCACTCTTCGGCGGAGTGGCCGTGGGACAGGTTATGCGATGAGTTGAGCGGGGCAGGCGTTCCGAACCTCGACGAAGCGATCGTGAAGCTGCGGCTACGCTCGCTACATGATGCGCTACGCGAGGTCGTGAGTGCGAGGCCGATTCGCGAACTGGCTACAGCTTCGGTGCCAAAGGCGGCGAAGGAAGCAGTGCCCGCGAAGAAGACTTTGGTGAAGGAAGCTGCGGTGGTCCCCGCAAAGGAGCCAGCGAAGCCGGCGACAGAAGATTGGATTGCGAGCCTGGTGAAGAAGGGCGGCCTGCTCTTTGAGCGAATTCCCGCTGATCTTGCAGGAGGTCTCCTGCGTGCCGGAGATGTAGCCCGTTACAAAATTGCCCTTGAAGCATCTGCGTCGAATGCAAGCCGTTTGGGCATGGCTTCGCGCAATCTTGCTTTGGATTTTCCGAAGGCTGCTCGTTATCTGCCTGGCGACGATTCTGCGGGAGATGCACGCGATGATCTATGGGTGCCGGTTCTTGCATGGGTGATGCTGCATAGTTTGCCCTCGGAGCATAAGGCCGCGTTGTTCGATAAGCTGCAACTGCGCTCGGCGCTGGCGGAGATCTTTGCGACGTTCGGGCTGCATGGCGAAGACGCGTGGCGCGCCGCGGCGCGCGTTCGGTTGCTGCTGGCTCAGGAAGATGAGCCGGTCAGGATGAAGACCGGCGCGAAAGATTTCTGGGCTGAGCCTGATGTTCGCTGGCTGACGGGCGTGAATGAGTCGCAGGGCGCGACGTACTTCAACAAGGAAGCGTTTGAAGAGTTGGTGGTGTGGCTGCAGTTGCCGGCGCTGGTTGCTGGCGCGTCACAAAACACTACAGTTGAAGAGGCATTTCTTGCGGCGAAGGCATCGGGCTATAACGTTGAGATGTTTACGTCGAAGAAGAAGCTTGCACCATTAGCCGAAGTGAAAGACGTACGCATATAGCAGCGCGATGCAGCCGATGGTGGCCGCGAGCAGGATGCTGTGCTTGAGCGTAAAGCGGAAGAGCCGCGCCTGATCGGAAGAGTTTAGGCCGGTTGCGGCGGCGGCAATAGCGATGGTCTGCAGGCTGATCATCTTGCCCATTACGCCACCGGAGGAGTTCGCTGCTGCCATCAAAATGGGGCTGAAGCCCAGGCGTTGTGCGGTGACGACCTGCAGGTTTCCGAAGAGCGCGTTCGAGCTTGTGTCCGAACCGGTAAGGAAGACGCCCATCCAACCCAGCAGCGCGCTGAAGAAGGGGAACAACCGGCCTGTCGCGGCGAAGGCCAGGCCGAGGGTTGCCGTCGCGCCGCAGTAGTTCATGAGAAACGCAATCGCGAGTACAGAGCTGACCGTTGCCGTGGGTAAGGCAAGTTGTTTCATCACGACCAGCAGGACCCGACCGAAACGTGACGGGCTCATGCGCAGGAACGCGACGGAGAGCAACGTGGCTATCATGCAGGCGGTTCCCGGCGTTGTGAGGTAGTTGAACGCGAAGATGGCGTGGTATGGCGAGGGAACGGCGACGATGGGCGGCATGCGGTAGACGACATCGTGCAGCGGCGGCCAATGAAATGTGATCGTCGTCAACTCAAGGAAGCGTTGCAGTGGTTTCCAACCCCAGAGGATGACGCAGGCGACAAGAAGGCCGTAGGGCATCCATGCATAGAGCACTTTGGCGGCGGGGTACGTTGGAATGATGCGCTCTTCGATAGATAGCTCCGCGCTACCTGAAGCTGATCCCATGTGTGCGAAGCGTTTGAGCATGGATGTGGCATGAGTTGCGTTCGCAGCGACGGGATGTCTGCGTCTATAACGCAGCACGACTACGAGAGCGGCGATGGCTGCGATGGCGGCGAGGATGTCCGTCAACTGAGGGCCGACGTAGGTGGAGACGAGCAGTTGCGCTGCGCCAAAGACAGAGCCGGCCACGAGCAGCGGAAGCCAGATGCCATTAGTCGCGGTGATGCCTCCGATGGCGAGGATGAGGTAGGTGGGGATAAGGATCGCGATGGGCGTGCAGATGGCGCCGATCGCACCGCTGAGCTTCTCCAGCGGAAGTCCGGTGATGCCCGCCAGAGTGATGATGGGGATACCTATAGAGCCGAAGGCGACGGGCGCGGTGTTCGTGAGCAGGCAGATGGCGGACGCGCTGAAGGGCGAGAAACCGAGACCGATCAACATGCTGGCAGCGATGGCGACGGGTGTGCCAAAGCCCGCGGCGCCTTCGAGGAAGGCGCCAAAGGCGAAGGCGATGAGCAACGCCTGCAATCGTGGATCGGGAGTGAGGCGGCCGATGGAGTCCTTGATGATCTCAAACTGACCACTCTCCACCGTGACGCGAAACAGCACGAGCGCCCAGAAGATGAGCCACGTTATGGGGAAGAGACCGAAGGCGACACCGAGAGCGGCTGCGCTTACTGCTGTGCGCACCGGCATCTGGTACGCGAGGGTTGCAAGCAGGAACGTGACGCCGAGGCCGCAGAGGCCGGCGAGCCATGCAGGGCGGCGCAGGACGCCAAGCAGCAGAAGCAGCGTGAGCACCGGCAGAGCGGCCAGTAATACGGCGAATCCGAGTCCATGGCCGAACGGCAGATAAGTCTGATGCCAGATCAAGGTCGATCTCCGCGTGCAGTTTGATGAAGAGGAGTCGTCTGCGATGGTAGGCTAAGGGCCACGCAGTGGTCTAGTTTGACCGTTTCTGTTCGATAATAAAAGGACACACCAGGGAGGGATATTTGACGGGGATGCTCTCGGACCGGTCGTTGGCGCGGCTGCGCTGGATAGGGTTACTCGCCTTCGTTGGTCTGTTTGCCTATTACATCGTTGCGACGCTGCGCTGGCCGATCGTTTGGGATACCGCCGTCATGCACTATATCCGCTTCATGCTCACGCGCGGGTTGCATCCGTACTCCGACATCACGGACATGAACCTGCCCGGCTGCTATATCCTTGAAGGCTGGGCGATGGCGGTCTTCGGCTGGAGCGATCTCTCCTGGCGCATCTATGAGTTTTTTCTGATGGCTACGCTGGCGACGAGCGGCATGATCATTGGCGGCTCCCGGCGCTGGTTCGCGGGCATTTATGCAACTGCCTTCTTTCTCGTGATGCATGCCTCCGAAGGCCCGCTCTTCGCGGTAGAGCGCGATGAGGTGATGCTCGTTCTGCTGCTCGCCGCGACGGCGATGTTCTTTCTCGCGGTGCGGCATCGCAAGGCCATTCTCATGTTGCCCTTCGGTGTGCTTGCCGCGCTGGCGTGTTCGCTCAAGCCCGGATCGGTGTTGCTGGACGCTGCCCTGCTCGTCATGGTCTTTGTCGTGATGCGGCATCGCGAGGAGCGAGCCGCGCTATATCTTTGGTGGGGTCTGGGTGGCAACGCGTTGGTTGCGTTGCTGCTGTATATCTATCTGGTGCAGCAGCATGCGATCGCGGGCCTTCTGTTTATCATCCGCGTCGTGTGGCCGGCTTATAGCCAGTCCTATCACTCCAACTATGGACATCTGCTGCGGCACATGCTGCCGATGGCGATTGCGCCGCTGCTTGTCTTCGGCGTGCTGGCGGCGTTGTTGCAGTCGGGAAAGATTGGCTGGGAACGTTGCGCCCTTTTTGTGGGCATCGCGGTGGGAGCACTGTCCTATATTGCGCAGGGCAAAGGCGCGGTTTATCACCGTTACATGCTGCTGATGTATCTCCTGCTCTGGATAGGTTGGGAGCTTACGGGCGCGATGCAGCGCCCACAGATCCGTTCGCGCATCGTCGGCGTTGCCGGTACGGCGGCGCTGTTCCTGGTGGCGGTGCCGTACTATCTGGTGCTGCTCCGTAACGATCCTTCGCATGGTCAGGCTCCCGCGCTACTTACCCGTGCGTTGGACCGCGACCTCGTTCAACTGGGTGGCGATAGCCTGCAGGAACAGGTGCAGTGCCTCGACCTGGTCAATGGCTGTCTGAACTCGCTCTATCATCTGCGCCTGCTGCAGAACACGGGAGCGACCGGCGACCTGCTGCTGTTTGCTCCAATCAAGGGCGCTGATGTGGATTACTACCGCGCGTGGTTTACGGCGCATCAGCTTGTTCATCCGGCGAACGTGATCGTACTGGGTAACGAGTGGTACCAAGGCGCTACGAGCTTCGACAAGGTGGATGTCTGGCCCGAGTACGCGGCCTATCTGCGTTCTAACTACGTCCCGGTGGTGGAGCGCCATACAGGCCCGGAGCATGAGCCTGCATACCGCATCTATCTGCGCAAGGGCAGCGAAGTTTTGGCAAAAGAGCAGGCCAACCCGTTGCGGTAACCGTTTCTTGCATCCAATGGTCTGTACATAGACTTCCGTTCGGGAAGTAATGACATTCGGCGTCCTGCCGATGAGATTACCGAGGCACATGTTTCATTGCTCTTTGGTTAATATTCTCCCTTTTGCCTTATTTTGGACTTGTTTCTACAACTTATTGGTCATTTGACGGGCCCTCAGGGGTGATGTCTACCCTGTGACGGTTACCGTAGTGTGTGAATGGAGTTACTTCATGCAACCGGGCCCTTTATCCACAGCGACCGCTATATCCCGTCGCGCTCATACCGCCTCAAGCAGCAGAATTCTGACGAAGTACGTTCTCAGCCTACTGATCGTTTGTGCGACTGCAACTGGCGGCGTGTTCGCATCTGCTCAATCTTCCATAGTTATACCTGGCACAACCGTTGTCGGTCAGCCTTCGGCTGCCATTCCGGTGCTTGTCACCATGACGAGCAGCGGTACGGCGGCAGCTCCAGTGGCGCTTACCACGGGCATTGCGGGCATGGACTATGCTGTGGCGCCTGGCGGTACCTGCGGCACTGGCGCTTATAACGTTGGCGATAGCTGCACGGTGAATATTGTGTTCACTCCGCTGTATCCCGGCCTGCGGCTGGGCGCGGTTGTGATTGAAAATACCAGCGGCGGCCTGCTTGGCCATACCATGATCGCCGGCACGGCAAGCGGATCGCTGGCGGTACTGGTTCCCGGCGAGATGGATACCGTAGCCGGCAACGCCCAGTGGATCTACCAGATGGATGGCGTCCCAGCGACCCAGACCTCCATCTTTCTGCCTACCGGTGTGGTGGTGGATGCGGCGGGAAATTTCTATATATCGGATTCCAGTAATAACCGCATTCGTCGCGTAGACGGAAAGACCTCCGTTATCACAACGGTGGGCGGCGATGGAACTCCCGGATACAGCGGCGATGGAGCTGCGGCCACCAGCGGCGCAATCAGCGATCCTGCGGGCATCGCCATTGATGGTGCCGGCGATATCTATTTTGCGGATACGGGCAATCATGTCATCCGCCGCATTGATGCTGTTACCGGATATATCAGTACGGTTGCGGGAACCGGAACGATGCAGGGCTATACGGGCAATAACGGCCTCGCCACTGCGGCTACGCTGTCGCTGCCGGAGGGCCTGACGTTCGACGCGTCCGGGAATCTTTATATCGCCGACACCGGCAACAACGTCATTCGCGAAGTGAACGCGATGACGGGCATCATCACGACGATCGCAGGTACAGGCGTGGCTGGGTATAACGGCGACAATATCGCGGCCACGACCGCGAAGCTGGCCTCACCCTGGAACCTGGTCGTTGCGCCGGACGGCTCTCTATATATTGCGGATCTCATGAACCAGCGGGTCCGCAAGATCAGTCCCGCCGGCATCATCTCGACCATCGCCGGCACTGGTCTTCAGGGCTTCGGTGGCGACGGCGGCAGCGCAGCGCAATCGGTACTGAACGAGCCCGCCGCAGCCGTCCTCGATCCCGCGGGCAACCTCTACATCGCGGACTCGGGCAACAACCGCATCCGTGTCATCTCATCCGCGACCGGCGATATTGAGACTATCGCGGGCACTGGCGGCGAACAGTTTATCGGCGATGGCGGTCCGGCGAATCTTGCGAACATCTATGGACCGAACTCGCTCTTCTTCGACCAGACGGGAAATCTTTTTCTGGCGGATATGTTCCATAACCGCATCCGCGAGATCTACTCTTCGGGTATCCATCTTACTTACGCGACGATCCGCGTTGGCAAGGTCTCCCCTCCACAAATTGAAGCGTTGATGGATGACGGTAACGCGACGTTGAATATCGCCGCACCCACGTTCAATAACTCCGCGCTCGATCCGGCTACGACCACCTGCAACACCGGCACGGCGGTTGCCATAGGGACCACGTGCAATCTCGGCATTGAGTTTGCGCCGCAGACCGTGGGAACGCTTGTGCTCGGAACGCTGAAGGTTAACTCCGATGCCGCCAATACGCCCACGCTGGTGAATCTTTCGGGGGAGGTGTTGAGCGTCAATCCGACCTCAACATCGGTAGCCTCAAGCCTGAATCCGAGCCTTGTTGGGCAGATGGTGACCTTTACCGCGACGGTCAACAGTGGCGGAGAGCCGTTGACTGGCGCCGTGACGATTCTGGATGGCACGGTGACCGTGTGTACCGCGAACGTGAACTCGAACGGGATCGCAAGCTGTGGCACCTCGACCCTTACGCTTGGATCACACAACATCACGGCTTCCTATGCGGGCGACGCAAGCGACGCCGCCAGCGTATCGCCGGTGCTGGTCCAGGTTGTCGAGCAGTCTACGACTCTTGCGCTTACGGCTGCGCCAAATCCGGTTGTGGTCACGTCAAACGTAACACTTACCGCAACCGCGACGGCGCCCAGCGGAACACCAACGGGCAACATCGTCTTCTACGACGGCTCGACGGCAATCGGCAGCGCGGCCCTGGGCACGAATGGTGTCGCCACTTTTTCGACAGCCGCTCTTACAGCCGGGACACATACCCTCACCGCTCAGTATGCAGGAGTCGCTCCCGATGCGTCAGCGACCTCCAATGCCGTCAGCGAAGTGGTGCAGTTGGCAACCACCTCGACCACGCTAAGCACCAGCGCAGCCACGGCCCCCGTGGGTTCGGTGATCACCTTTACCAGCACGGTGAGCACAACCATCACGCCTGAGCCGACCGGCTCGGTGCAGTTCACTGACGGTGCAACAGTTCTGGGCAGCGGGACAGTTGGCACCACTGGCATCGCCAGCATTCAAACCTCGGCGCTCGCTCCAGGAACGCACAACATCGTCGCGACCTACAGCGGCGATTCGGAGAACGCGACCAGCCACTCCACCGTGCTCGTGCAGACCATCCAGCAGATTGGCACAACGACGACGCTTACCAGTTCGCAGAGTCCAGCCAACGCCGGCGCTTCCGTCATGCTCTCCGCTAATGTAGCAATGGCCGCCGGCTCGGTGGCAGACGGCGCCATCACCGGCAGCGTGACCTTCACCAGTGGAGCGACGACGCTTGGCACCGTGGTCGTGGATGTTAACGGCAACGCCAGCCTCACGCTGAAGACCCTACCGGTCGGTAACGATTCGATTGTGGCCAGCTATGCCGGCAACACCAACTACGCCGGCAGCACCTCGGCATCATTGGTTGAAGTCATCGACCAGACGGGCACAACGACGGTACTAACCGACAGCAGCCCGAACCAGCTTGAAGGCAAGTCGACGACATTCACGGCCACAGTGACAACAGGCACAGGTATAGCGACAGGCACTGTAAACTTCCTCGAAAACGGCAAGAATATCGGCACCGGGACGCTGAATGCACAGGACGTCGCAACGCTGACACTCACGACGCTGCCCGTCGGCAGCGACCCCATCGTTGCGGTCTACGCCGGCGATAGCAACTACACGACCAGCACCTCGGCGCCTGTAGTAGAGGTAGTCACGCTCGCGACGCCGCAGGTAGTGCTCGCCGGTCCCACGTCTCCGGTCAACGCTGGCACAACGATCACGCTGACGGGAACGATTACAAGCCCTGGCATTACACCAACAGGCGCCCTGACGCTGCTTGATGGAAGCACGGCCATCTCCACACAGAACGCGGCTGCCAGCGGTTCGTTTACCTTCTCCACGTCGGCGCTCGCCGTCGGTACACATAGCCTTTCTGTCGCCTACGCCGGTGACGCGAACAACGCCGCGGCGAACTCCAACGTGGTCACCCTCGTTGTGCAGTTGGGGGCAACGACAACCTCGCTGGCAAGCAGCGCTAACCCGCAGGTGCTTGGCCAGCCCGTTATGTTCACAGCATCCGCGAGCAGTGTTAGCCCCAACGTCACGGGCACCATCAACTTCGAAGACAACGGAGTCATTATCAACTCAGTGACCCTGGGCGCGACCGGCAACGCCACCTTCACCACCTCGACCCTTACCGCTGGCACGCATACCATCACCGCCGTCTATAGCGGAGACACCAATCACGCGCCGTCTACTTCTGCCGTTATCAGCGAGCTCATCGTGCAGGCCGCTGGCGCAACGCTTACGTCCAGCCTGAATCCTTCTGTATCTGGCAATAACGTCATCTTCACCATGAAGCTTGCCGCTGTGGGCTCGGTGGTTCCGACGGGGACGGTAACCTTCTCCGATGGCGCGACCACACTGGGCACCAGTACGGTCGATGCCACCGGAACGGCGACCTTCCAGATATCGACTCTGGCGGTTGGCACCCACACCATCACGGCCACCTATGCCGGCGATCAGAACTACTCCACCACCAAGGCCGTGCTGACGCAGACGGTGCAGAGCGCCAGCACGCAGGTCACGCTCATCTCCAGCGCCAACCCGGCCACATACGAAACGCCGCTCGCCTTCACTGCGACGGTCACCAGTAACGGCAGCCCAGCAACGGGCTCGGTAACATTTACCGATGGAGGCGCTTCGATTGGCAGCGCCGTGCTGAATGCAAACGGCGTTGCCATCCTGACGATCTCCACTCTCACGCCCGGCTCTCATTCGATCGTCGCGAACTACGCCGGTGACGGAAGAGCAGGCGCTTCGGTCTCCAACCCGTTGGTCCAGGTGGTGAAAGAGAACACGACAGTTGCGCTCTCCTCCAACGCGAACCCCACACAGACCCTGACGCCCATCATCCTGACTGCCACCGTAACCAACAGTGGTGTCGGCGCTGCAACGGGCAATATCACCTTCAATGACGGCAGTGTCCTGCTCGGCACCGCAGCCTTGAACGCGAGCGGCGTCGCAACGCTCACGCTGCCTTCGCTGGCCGCGGGCAATCACTCCATCGTCGCAAGCTACACCGGTGACGGGGATAACTTCGCAAGTGTCTCTACAGCGCTGGTGCAGGTGGTGCAGCTTCGTCCCACCACAACCGCGCTCACCGCTACCGAGACGAATGCAAATAATCCGCTACAGGTGACGCTAATCTCTGTGGAACGCTGGACCGGCACAACTGTCCCCACTGGCACAGTCACCTTTATGAACGGAACGAACGTGCTGGGCAGCAGCGTGGTCGATAACACCGGCGTAGGAACCCTGACGATCGTGTTGCAGGCGCCCACGGTGACCATTAGCGCCATCTACTCGGGCGACACAGTTTACGCAGGTTCCACATCGCCGAACGTCGGCGTCACGGGTGGCGTACCCACCGGCTTCACGATGTCGCTTAATCCCGCCGCCCTCACGGTTTCGAGCACGCAGCATGGTGTTTCGACGCTGTCCATAGGCGCATTGGCGCCCTTCGCCGATACCCTGCAACTCGGTTGCGACGGCCTGCCCACCGCGGCCTCCTGCACCTTCAGCACGACGCAGGTAAAAGTGGCGGCGGGAACCGTGACCAACGTGACGCTGACGGTCGACACCGGCGACCCGCTCGGATCGGGAGCAGAGTCCGCGAGCAACGCCTCGCGCCCCTCTTCGGGCATCATGCTCGCCTTCCTTCCGGTTGGCTTGCTCGCCGGGCTGGCGCTCTTCCGCTCACGGCGTCGTTCGCTGCTGGCGGTGCTGATGCTGGTCTTCGCGGTCATGGCATCGCTTGGCATTACAGGCTGCGGCGGGTTGACGGTCAACGGCACGCCCGCCGGGACCTACACCTTTAGAGTAACGGCTGTGGGCACGGGAAGCGGGGTCTCTGAATCAACGCCCATGACCCTCACCGTAACGAAATAGATAGGGACCATGACGAAGACACGGTGCAGTACGTATGCAGCTCTGGCCCTTGCCTCTATCGTGGCCCTTACATCGCGCACGGCGCTCGCGCAGGACATGCCGGCGGCAACGGGGCCGGGCGCCTATGTCGCAATCGGCGGCGGAGCTTCGCTCTATAACTTTGAGTATGGCGACCGGAAGCTCGTAGGCATCATGGGCTATGCGGACGCCAATATGACCTGGCGGTACGGGGTTGAGGGCGAGGTGCGTTCCCTGCGCTATCACTCCGACGAAGATGTCTCGGAGACGACCTATCTCGCCGGCCCACGCGTTACGATCTTCCCCGGCAAGCTGCGGCCCTATGCAAAATTTCTCGCCGGCGCCGGACACTACAACCTGCCGTTTAACTTCGCGCAGGGAACGTTCTTCACCTACGCTCCGGGCGCGGGCGTCGACTACATGCTCAACGACAACATCGCCGTCCGAGTGGTCGACTTCGAGTACCAGGTCACCACCGGCTTTCATACCAGCGCGTACCAGCCCACATACAATCTCGTGAACTATGGCATCAGCGCCGGCATCAGTATCCGCCTGACACCGCTGATAAAGTTCCCCAAGATGTGGGGCTACAAGCATAAGGAATACGGCACCGCCGCACGCGATAACTAAGCAGTGCCAGGAAGTAGGAAATAGGAAGCAGGAAGTAGCTCAACGACAAATACGGAAGCGAGCTCAAAGCTCTCCGCCGCTTCTACTTCCTATTTCCTGCTCTAATCGATCCTCACCAGATAAGGCAGCGCAGCCGGATTCGGCTCCCCAATCCAGTCGGCGATCTCCGCGGCCTCGGTCTTGCTGCGCAGTGGCGGATCGATCCGCACCCAGTAGCCGGTCGGCCCGGCAAACTCAGTGATCTTGGCCGTGCGATAGCGTCGCAGTAGTTTGGCCTTCAGCTCCAGCGCGTCATCTTCGCTCTTGAAGCCGCCGGTCTGCACGCACCACTTGCCAGCAGGGTCGGCGGTGGAGTGCGCAAACGCCTCAATCTTTACCTTCCCCACACCCATCCGGTAGAGCCCAACCGCCTTCGCCGCTCCCATCGAAAGGTCGAGCACCCGTCCCGGCGCAAAGGGCCCACGGTCCGTAATGCGAACCAGCACCTGCTGGCCGGTCGCAAGGTTGGTCACGCGAACCGTAGAGCCCATCGGCAGCGTCCGATGCGCGGCGGTCATGTCGTTCTGGTCGAAGATCGTTCCGTCTGCGCCTGCGCGCTTGTGATACACCGTGCCATACCAACTCGCCATACCGGTCTCGGTAAAGACAGGCCGTCCGCTGGTGTTATCGAAGAAGCCGCGAGGCTCCTGGGCAGCCTCCGCATGCAGATCGATGGAAGGCGCCGGGGCCGCCGCAGTATCCGCATGGTGGCTATACGACCTCACCGGAGGCGGTGGCGGTGGCTGATACGCAACCTGCGTGTGATGATGGCAGCCGCTCATCATCAGCGCCGCTGCGCTGAAGCCCATACCGAGCCATACCCGGCACTGCAAATTTTGGAGGCTGCGTCTCAATGGGACTCCGGATCGCCGCCGGATTTTCTGGAGTCGTCCATGTGCTCCGCGAGCTTTTGCAGGCGGATCGCCGCGGCACGCAGTGCGGAGGAGCCATTGCGCCGGACCTCCGGAACGACCTCGTCGTCGATGTAGCGCACGACGCGTTTGATCTCGTCCTGCACCTCATCGCGCAGGCGAGCGCTGGCTTCGGTTACGCGTTCTTCCCATGGACGTTTTGATCCATCTTGCGGCATAATCACACCCATCTCGATGATTTCGTGGCATACAGCTTGAGTCAACGATCTTTTGCCCCACGGTGCTTAGGTGGTAACCGCTGGCGTAGGATTCACGCAGCAGGGTTTTTATTCCTCGCACTCGAAGACCGGATGCGCAGAAAATACAACCAGCAGCGTCAGTTACGCGTCTGTAACAAAATGCCCTATTACCGGCGGGGGCAAAACTGCGCTTTAGCGCCATCTACAGCCGGTAGAACGGATCACGATTGAAGCTCATGTTGAATTGCAAGAACCGCTCGATTTTTCTGCAAACCGTTCTCTCCACGGCAATGGCCGCCGGCATTGGGCTTTGCGCAACAGCGCACGCGCAGGTCGACGCCGCTCCGGCCCAGCCCACGGCCATGCTACTGGCGTCTGCAAGTGAATCGCCTGTGCTGCTTCCCGAGCTTCCAGAGCCCGCCCCAGCGGTATCTGGCAGCAGTTCCGTATTGCCCGAGGCTCCGAGCGCAATCCTGCACGCATCGTCAGTCGACTTCGACGGCCAGGCGCCCACGAGCGGCAACGCACCAGTAGCCGGACCTTATACGAAGTACATCAATGCCGGCTGGATAGCGCCCCAGCTCACTGCCCATGACAAGTTCATCATGGGCTTCCGTGATGCGGCATCGCCGTTCAGCATGTTGGCCATCGTCTTCTCCGCCGGATACTCGCATGTTCTCAATGGACAGCCGAACTACGGCGTGGATAAAGGCGCATTCGGCGAACGTATCGGCGCGACTGCGATACGCGATACAACAGAAGATATCCTCTCCACCAGCGTGTACGCACCGCTCCTGCATGAGGATCCGCGATACTACGTGCTAGGTCCGGGTTATGGCTTCTTCCATCGCATCTTCTACGCGGCAACACGGCCCATTATCACCCGCACCGATAGCGGAAGATCCACGATCAACGGCGCTCAGATACTGGGCGCCGCCTCGGCCAGCGCCATCAGCTACAGCTACTATCCGTCGATCAACCAGAACTTCAAAGACACCGTTGCAACCTTTGGGGATTCATTGGGCGGTGATGCCTTCGGCGATGTCGTCAGTGAGTTCTCGCACCAGGTGTTGAAGTCGTTTCATCTAGCCAAATAACAACAGGTAGGATGAAAGAAAATCCCCCGGTGCAGGGCATCGGGTCGCACGGGTACGACATGATGGATCGCACGAAAGAGGAATGCGGCACGGACTTCAGGAAACTGATTCCGTCATGCCTCCTTGCCGGGGCAGTCGCGGCAAGCTCGATAGCGCACGCGCAGCGTCTTCCCGATGCGCCAAGCGCCCTGCTCGGATACGCGATCCAGACCACAACACCTCCGGCGCAACAGCAGAACCCGTTGCCGCCGGATATCGCGGCCCCCCCGCCGCCAGGGCAGGACAACAGCCCTCTGCCATGCGGAAAAGGGGGCGACACAGAGACCCGCAGAATTCCGTGGTCGCTTCGTGCGCCGTCGGCGGATGCACCCTGTCACCGCGAGAACTCTTTGGAGCCATTCGTAACCGCCGCAGACTCTCCACCGCTCACGCCGGAACTGAAAGGCTTTCTTGCCATCCGCAACGTCCTCGATCCGTTCAACCTGATCACGATCGCCGGTTACTCAGGAATCTATGTCGCGGCAGATTCCCACTCGGCCTATGGTCCGGGGTTCGGCGGTTGGGGAAAGTTCGCCGGTTACAGCTTGCTGGAAGATATGCAGAGCGAGTTCTTCGGCACCTTTGCCATTCCGTCGCTGGTGCATGAAGATCCCCGCTACCATCGCATGCCGAACAAGCCGGTCAAGCAGCGGATCTACCATGCGCTGATACACACCGTGATCTCGCAGCACGATGATGGCCGGCCAATGCTCAACTACGCCACGCTTCTCACGTATCCCATCAGCGCCGAGCTCAGCAACCTCTATGTCCCGGGTCTCGCGGTAAACGCGCCTTCCACGGCCAAGCGAATCCTCGCGGGATATGCCACCGATCCCGTAGGCCCGCTCATCGCGGAGTTCCTTCCTGACATCGCGAAGCACGTCCACATCCGTGTGATCTTCGTGCAGGAGATCCTGCAGAAGATCGCCACAGACCAACCCAACACCATATAGAAAAAAGAAGACCTCAGCCGTAGCTGAGGTCTTCTGGGTTTGGGTTAGCAGCCGGCGGCTAGAACGTAGTGCTCACCGTCAGGCGGAACGTCTTGCGCGGCTCACGCAAAATGTAGTCCGCGCCATAGTATTGCAACGCCTGCTGATAGCTGAAGGCTCCTGCGTTGGGTTGCGCACCGTTTGGCAGCGCGCTGTTCAGCGGGAAGAAGCTCTTGAACTCAGCCGGGCTCACAGCCAGCTCCTGAGGCAGATCTTTATAGAGCCGCAGCGGGTTGTAGGCATAGTAGAGCCGGAACGGCGCATTCACGATTGGCAGAATAACCTGTAGCTCGGCGCCGTTCGACATGCGCGGAACCCAGTTGGTTCCAGGCACCGTCTGCAGGTGGAGCGGGAAGTCGACCTGCTGGCCACCGGTGCAAGCGCCGTTGACCAGTTGCGGGCAGCCATAGCTCGGCGCATTGATGAGCGATTGACCGAGCACGCTTTGCCGCAACTGCGAGGGTTCGAAGTTGCCGTTGAGGCCGAAGTCCGTGAAGAACGCGAACGTAACCTGGCTGACGATTGGAATGCGGTACTCCAGGTTGGCCGTCAGCGCCGTATCGCCGCCAATCGCTGCGAGGCGATAGATCGGCAACGGAATCTGTACATCCCCGAGCGACGGGTTGGTGGGGTCACGCGGTACCACCGAACCATCCGGGTTCGTCAGGTTGAACATCACCCGCGTCGGAATGAACGTGTACGGCGAGCTCGAACGGATGTCGAAGCCGCGAACATCGTTCTCGCCGCCGCCGTAGATGCGGTTGAAGGGAGGTGCGACCTCGCCGCCGAAGCCGGCAACGTTGGTCAACTGGACGCGATAGCCCAGAACATTATGACCTTCGCGGTTTACCTTCAGACCCTTCATCGGGAAGAACTGGCGATAGCTGACCGTCGGCGCATAGTACTTCGTATTGCCGCCGATGCCCGCAACCTGGAACGCAATGTTGAGGTCCTTGCCGGAGTGAGGTCCGGTACCGCGATCCAGCGTCGAGATGCTGAAGCTCGGCGTCAGAACCGAAGTGATGATGCCGCTCAACTGGCTCTGTCCGGCGATGCCCGAACGGAACGCCAGCGTCTGGAAGACATTCAGCGTGTTCTGGTTGAACGTCGTGATGCCCGACCGCGAAAGCGAATACGACAGGCCCACACGCGCAACGCCCGAGTGCTTGAACAGGTTACGCAGCGGCGTTCCTGTCGAGATCGTCAGGCCCTTCGACGACTGGTTGTAGTTGTTCAGCAGCGAGGTCTGTGCATTGGTAAGGTTAGCGCTCTGCCCGTTGGTGATGGCATAGCTCTTCGCCGGATTGAAGTCCGACTTCCGATCGAACACCTGCACGCCCAGTGAAACCGGCTTGTTGCGCAGATAAGGCTCGTTGAACCCAAAGCTCAACACCCGCGAAAGGTCGCCGATGTTGGCATTTACGCTCAGCGTCTCGCCGAAGCCCAGGAAGTTATTGGTCTCATAGTTCAGTCCGATGAACGACCCCGACTGCCCGCTGACGCCACCGTTCAACCCGATGGAGTTCTTGCCCTTTTCGCGCAGCTTCAGCAGCAGGTCGACCGTGCCCGCGTCGGTGTTCTGCCGTGTCTCGACATCCTGGTCTGCCTTTAGCACTTCAAAGTAGCTCAACTGGTTCAGGCGCAGCAGCGAGATATCCACCAGCCGGCTGTTATAAACCTGGCCTTCTTCGATTAGCAACTCGCGGCGGATCACCTTGTCGCGGGTAATCGTATTGCCGCTGAATTCGATGCGCGACACATAGAACTGCTTGCCTTCGTCGATATCGATATTCAGGTAAACAAGCTTATTCGCCTTATCGACCCGCGGCGTCGGTGCACCGACCATGTTGATATAGCCGCCCTCGCCATAAGCCTTGCGCAGCGCTTCCAGCCCCTTGCTGAACAGCGTGGCGTTGAAGTACTCGCCATCCTTCAGCGCGAACTGCGCCCGCAGCGCCTTCACATTCGTATACGCCTTGTTGCCGCTAAACGTAATGCCGCCCAGCTTGTAGCGCTCACCCTCTTCAATCGGAATCAGGATATCCACGCGCTTGCCCGTAGAAGGCCGCAGCGTAAACGGATTGATGCCGCCGGCATTGCGCACATTGGTCTCCGGCTCACCGGTCAGAGCATTGAAGTAACCCTTATTCCGATACACCTGGCGAACCCGCTCTGCATCCTCGTCCAGCTTGCTGGCGTCGAACGTGCGCGGCAGCAGGTCTTCCAGAATGATCGAGTGCGGAATCCCAATCGGCTTCAGGTTCACCATCGCCGCCCGCAGCTCGCGCGGGCTGATCTCGGCATTGCCCGTAAAGACAATCTTGCCGACCTTAACCGTCGGGCCTTCCTTGATGTTGAACGTCAGCGCAACCGCAGCCGGAGGAATCGTCTTGATCTCCGTCTTGATGGTCGCAAACTGGTGGCCGTGCTCTCCCAGCATCTCCTGCAGCACAACCTCGGCCCGCTTGATGCGCGTCGGGTCATACTGGCTCTCGACGGTGAGGCCGACCTTTTCCTTCTTGAAGCGGTCCAGCACATCCGAAACCGTAACGGCGTTCAGGCCCTTGTAGTTGATCTCGCGGATCGTCGGCTTTTCCTTCACATAGACGATGAGCTGAATGCAATTCGCCTCGTCCACGCGCTCAATGCGCAGGTCGTCGAAGTAGCCCGTGTTCCAAAGCGAGTTGAAGTCGCGCTCCACAACGGCTGGATCATAGGGATCGCCCGGCCGCGAAAACAGCCGCGCCTCGATCGATTCCTTCGGAATCCGGCGGTTGCCGATCACCTGCGTCGCGCACAGAATCTGTGGTCCAGACGCGGCCGCGCTAAACGTAGGCGTAGCCTGCACCTGCGCGCTCAAACTGCCGGGCAACAACACAGACGCTGCCGTCGCCAGTAAGGCCACTGCGGGAAGGTGAAGACGGCCAATCTCGAAGTGACAAATGCGAAGGCGGCTCGAGCGCGTGCGCACAGGCTGGGTCGTATAGTTCAGGGAGCTTGCGCTCACTCGCGTTCCGGTAAAAATAACCACACCCTCACTGCTCTTTGAATCTGAACCCCGCGCTTATCGAGGGGAATCTTGATTATAGGGGACGCGCCCC
>Ga0302316_10001350_pt1 | contig 19427 bp, 11 predicted proteins | sample III_Palsa_N3_2_FD_200456 | JGI IMG/M metagenome (GOLD analysis project Ga0302316, IMG submission 200456) | Peat permafrost microbial communities from Stordalen Mire near Abisko, Sweden - III_Palsa_N3_2 | ecosystem: Environmental > Terrestrial > Soil > Palsa > Peat permafrost | place: Sweden...
AAAGGTGCAGATCATACTGATCAATAAACGCCTCCGGCACCGTAATCAGCGAAACCTCGCGCGTCAGCCCGCCATAATTGAACCAATCCGTCTGCGTAGTAGGCACGGCATCTTCATGCCGCGTATTATCCACGACCGCGATCACAAAGTTGCTGCCCGCATGAACAGCCGCAGTCACATCGCAGTTGAACGCAGTAAACCCGCCCACATGCTCGCAAACCTTGGTTCCATTCACCCAGAAGATCGACTTGTAGTTCGCCGCGCCCACGCGCAGAAAAGTTCGCGTGTGCTCTTTTGGCGTAAAGTCGAAGTCCTTCTCGTACCACATCAGCCCTTCATACCAGAAGAACTCCGGCTTCTGCGTATTCCAGTCACCCGGAACCTTGATCGTTTCCGCTTTCGAAAAGTCATAGTCGATCGGTCCGGTATCACCCGGCTTGGCCTTCTCATTCGCAAACCATCCATTCTTGAGCTCATGCTTGTGAAAGTCATAAAGCCCCGTCTGATACGGGTCGGGAATCACATGCCAGTCGCCGTTGAGCGACTGCGCGGGCCGTCTATCTGCGCCAGTGACAACAATCGGCGCCTGTTGGGCGTAAGCCGGGAAAGTCAGAAGAGCAACAAAGAATGCCGTTGAAATGGAAAGACGGAGCTTCATTTTGGTCAGGGCCTCTGCAAGGAGTTGGCGAGCGCCTACCATCCTAACGGACAGGTGTGACATCCGGGGTTTTCCATCCCCAAAACACGAAAGGACCCGATCGCAGGATCGGGTCCTTTCTACAACAGTTCGAAACGGGCTGAACTTACGCGCCCAGATACTCCACATGGACGTAGGTGCCGAGGCGGACATTGTAGGCCAGATACCAGCCGATATGATCCGGATCATCGTAGATGATGATATCGTCCGAATCCCACAGCCAGCCGTCGCAGAAGCCCACGTCATACGGAGCCACGCTGAAATAAAAGCCGCCGAACCAGAAGCGTCCCGGCCCGCCGCCCGCAAGGCGCCAGCGATGATCCGGACCGAAACCACCGGTGAAGCGCCCGTGCTCAAACGGATGATCAAGATGATAGTGAGGATCGTCCTTGCCGGTGTCATGGCCCACCCACTTGTTACCCTTATCCACGTGCGGCGCATTAGGGTGACCGGCCTTGTCGCTGTAATTGCGATGATCTTCCGGCGCGTGCGGCGTACCATGAAACTCCGAAGGTCCATGCGATGGAGGAGCTGCAGGATGTCCACCACCACCAGGCCGCTGCGCCATAGCCGGCAAAGTCGCCACTAACGCCAGAGCCAAAATTCCAATGTAAGCTTTCATAACTTCCTCCCTTGGGTTCTTGCTTAGCTCTACGTTATGAACTCTGCACGTGAGAGCTTGCTTGACCCTTACTGTACCTTTGGAACACCACCAAAGATCCCGAGTTGCTTCGCGATGAGAATTTTCCATCAAACGGACACGCGAGCGCAACGTCTACTTTGTCTTGAACTAGACCGCGGCCGGGACCAGCTCCCGCCGCCAGGCGTAGAGTGGGAACCGATTTGCCATTTCGGCTACCTCGCCGCGAATCCTGTTCAGCACCGCATCGTCTCCGCGGCTCTCGAGCGCCTTGCCGATCCAGAGCGCGATCTGCCGCATCTCTGCTTCCTTCATGCCGCGCGTCGTAAGCGCCGGCGTCCCGACCCGAATTCCTGATGGCTTGAGCGGAGGGTTGGTGTCGTAGGGAATGGCGTTCTTGTTAACCGTGATGCCCGCCTTGCCCAGCGCCAGTTCTGCTTCCGAACCCAGCATGCCACCCGCCGCCCCTCCGCGGAAGACATCGACGAGCATCATGTGGTTATCCGTGCCGCCGGAGACGATCCGCCAGCCGGCTTCCGCCAGCGCTGCCGCCAACACTTGAGCATTCGTCACCACCTGCCGTGCATAGGCCGCAAATTCCGGTTGCAGAGCCTCGCGAAAGGCCACAGCCTTAGCCGCAACGATGTGCACCAGCGGGCCGCCCTGCTGACCCGGAAACACTGCTTGATCGATGGCCTTTCCAATCGTCTGCTCCGGCTTCGCGCCCACCTGGTAATCCTTGCCGCACAGAATCAATCCGGATCTCGGTCCCCGCAACGTCTTGTGCGTTGTCGTTGTCGTGATGTGCGCATGCGGCACCGGGCTGGGATGTGCCCCGCCCGCCACCAGCCCTGCGATATGCGCCATGTCGATGATCAGCTTGGCGCCCACCTTATCTGCAATCTCCCGCATCCGTACAAAGTCCCACATGCGCGAGTACGCGCTCGCTCCGCCGATGATTGCCTTGGGCTGCTCGCGGAGCGCAATCGACTCCAATTCGTCGTAATCGATGGTTTCGGTGTCTTTGCGAACCGTGTAAAACGTAGGACGGTATTGCTTGCCGCTGAAGCTCAGCTTGTGACCATGCGTCAGATGGCCGCCATGCGCCAAATCCAGCCCCAGAATCGTGTCTCCGTGCTCCAGCACCGACATATACGCCGCCGCATTGGCCTGCGAACCGGAGTGAGGCTGCACATTCGCATGCTGCGCGCCAAACAGTTGTTTGGCCCGGTCCCGAGCCAGATTTTCGACTACGTCTGTGAACTCACATCCGCCGTAGTACCGCTTCCCCGGATAGCCCTCGGCATATTTGTTGGTGAAAACGGACCCCGCCGCCTCCAGCACTGCTTCAGAAACGAAATTCTCGCTGGCAATCATCTCCAGCCCCTCATGCTGGCGCGACACTTCGTGTTCGATGGCGGTGGCCACCTCAGGATCAGCCTGGGCGAGCGGGAGGGAGAAGGCAGTTTCGGCGCGGTCAGTCATACAAGAATTCTAGCGCGGGTCCGAACTCTTGGAGCTTTCCGAAGAAATTCCTACGTAACTATCGCGATAAAAACACGCCGATGGCCGGAGAGCACCGAACGCCGAAATTTTCCCTGTTGACATTCTGCCTATCCAGGCGCACCGTATAGGTAGAAAGACAACAGGGAGCGGCAATGGGCCAAACCGAATCACAGTCTAAGTCGGATGTTCTGCAGGGCACGCTCGACCTCATGGTCCTCAAGACTCTGGAATCGATGGGCCCGCTGCACGGCTACGGCATTGCGCGGCGCATCGAGCAGGTCAGCGGCGATTCGCTCAGCCTGAACCAGGGCACCATCTACCCGGCGCTCCTGCGCCTCGAGCAGCGCGGCTGGATCAAGTCCGAGTGGGGCGTCTCCGAAACCAACCGCCGGGCCAAGTTCTATTCGCTCAGCCGCATCGGCCGTAAGCAGATCGAGATGGAAACAGAAAACTGGGAGCGCATTGCCGCCACCATGGCGCGTTTCCTCGCCCCTTCGAACTAGGAACTCGTGATGATGATACGAAGGCAGACACCGTCGGGTTCGGATCGCTTGCGGATACTCCTGAGCCGAATCTCTGCGCTCTTCCGCAGAAAGCGACTCGACGCAGAACTCGAGGAAGAACTGCGTACCCACATCGCCCTCGCCACCGAGGACAACACCCGGCGCGGCATGTCGGAACAACGCGCTCTCAGGGCCGCATTGCGCAGTTTCGGCGGAGTCACGCAAACTGCCGAGGTCTATCGCCTGCAGCGGGGAATGCCCATCTTCGAGGTGCTGCTGCAGGACATCCGCTACGGGTTCCGCGTCTTGCGCAAAAGCCCGGGCTTCTTCCTGATCGCCGCGCTCACCTTGGCCCTTGGTATTGGGGCCAGCACCGCGGTCTTCAGCCTCGTAGACACGATCGTGCTCAAACCGCTGCCCTATCCGAACGCCAGGCAGACGGTCGTTTTATGGCACACAGGCGCCATTGGCTCGTTTTATGGCGACGAGCGCTTTCCATGGAGCCAGGACGAGTTCCGCCTGCTTGGAGCCTCGGTGACTTCCTTTCAGCAAATGGCAGGGTTCAAAGCGGACGCATTCAACCTCACCGGAACCGGCAACGCGGAATTGCTGGAAGGAGAGCGTACTTCGGCGGATTTCTTCACAATCTTTGGCATGCAGCCACTGCTGGGACGCACCTTTGCGCGCGACGACGATCGCCCCGGCCACGAACATGTCGTTGTCCTGAGTCATCGCCTGTGGAGCACTCGTTTCGGCGCCGACGCCGGCATTGTCGGCAAATCAGTCGATCTCAACGGATCTCCCTATACCGTCATCGGAGTGATGCCCCCGCGCTTTACTTTCCCCACTACGGATGTCATGCCGGCCACCCTCAACGTCCCCAAGGAAACCGCGCTCTGGGTGCCGCTCGCCGAAGCTCCTTCGCCTGCGGGATCGGAAGATAGAGGCGTCGTGGCCAGGGTTCAGAGCTCTGTGGGCGGCATTCAGATACAGCAGGATCTCAACGTCTTCGATCTCAACTTTGCCAGGCAATTCCCAAGGGCAAGGAACTTTCATGCTGTGTTTGTGCCACTGACGCAACAGTCGGTCGAAAACTCAAAACGCCCCCTGCTGCTCCTGCTTGCCTCGGTGATCGCCGTTCTTCTGATCGCCTCTGCCAACGTCGCGGGACTTACGCTCAATCGATCTCTCGCGCGGCGCAAAGAGCTCACGCTGCGCGCGGCTCTTGGAGCAGGCAGCCTTCGCATCATGAGCCAGCTGATGACCGAGAGCCTGCTCCTCGCGTTCATGGGCGGCGCGCTCGGCGTGATCTTCGGAGTAGTCGCCCTCAACCTGGCAAGACGCTACGGTCCCTCCACAATTCCGCATCTCAGTGAAGCCGGCATGGATTTGAGAGTCCTGGCGTTCGCTTTCGCCATCACCTTCCTGAGCGGCTTTCTCTTCGGTCTCGGTCCTGCTCTCGGATCACGGCGCGTCAACATGATTGAGGCATTGAAGGAGCGCAGTCAGAGATCCTCCAGCGGCGCCTCGGCTCCACGAGTTCGCAACGCTCTGCTGGTCGGCCAGATCGCCATGGCGCTGGTGCTGGTTATTACTGCCGGCCTGCTCGTGCGCACCTTCTATCAGATGCTCCGTGCAAACAGCGGCTTTGCGGCCGACAAGGTAATTGCGTTCACCTTGCCTCTTTCCCCGCTCAACTATTCGAACCCCGACAGCATGGCTCGACTCTACGGGAAGGTGCTGCTCGAATTGCGATCTTCGCCCGCAGTGCAATCGGCCGGGTTTGCGACGGTGGCTCCAATGAATGGAGATCCCGACGCCACCGTGATTCGCCTCCCCGAGTTCCCCACTCCTCCCGACGGAGTGCGCCCGTTCGCCTTCTATTCCTTCGTCGCGCCGGGGTATTTCTCCTCGATCGGAGCAACGATTCGGGAAGGCCGCGAGATCGCCGAGACCGACACCGCCTCATCGGTTCCGGTCGCCGTCATCAATGCCACCATGGCCAGGAAGTATTTTCCCGGTGAAGATCCCATCGGAAAGCGAGTCGGTGTCGGCAATCCCAAATTCCCGCTGCGTACCGTCGTCGGCGTGATCGCGGATATCAAACACTCGTCGTTGCGTGAGGCCGCCAGCGCGGAAATGTTTGTACCCTACACGCAAAACGACATTCGCGTCTGGCCGTCCATGCAGTCGATGCAATTTGTAGTGAGAACGAAAGCTGATCCGGCTTCGTTGTCGCTGCAAATTCGACGCATAGTCCGCAGCATCGACGCCGGGATACCCGTCGCCGATCTGACGACCTTGCATGAGATCGTCGATTCTTCAATGACCGCCGAACGCTTCTCCATGCTTCTGCTTTCCGCCTTCGGTCTTCTCGCGCTGTTGCTCGCGGCAATCGGCATCTACGGAGTCATCTCCTGGTCGGTGATGCAACAGACCGCAGAGATAGGCATTCGCATCGCCCTCGGCGCGCAACGCAAGCGCATTCTCCTGATGGTACTTGGCCAGGGTGCCAGGTTGGCGGGTGCGGGCATCGGAATCGGCATCGTGATCGCCTTCGCCACCACGCGGCTCATGGCCCGATTCCTCTATGGGGTCCAGCCCACCGATCCGGCTACCTTCGTCGCTGTCTCGCTGCTGCTGGCCGCCATCGCGATGCTGGCCAGTTATCTACCGGCGCGGCGCGCCGTTCACATTGATCCGATGAAAGCCATGCGACAGGAGTAGGAGCGGCCATGAAAATCAAGGCAATGGATCGAATTCGAATTGTCCTCAGCCGCATCGTCGCCCTTTTTCGCAACGATCGCCTCGATGCCGATCTGGACGAAGAACTGCGCGCTCACATAGACCTTGCTACTTCCGAAAATATAGCGCATGGCATGAGCCCCAGAGAGGCGCGCACGGCGGCCCTGCGCAGCCTGGGCGGAATGACCCAAACGAAGGAAACCCACCGTCAACAACGCGGCCTTCCCTTTCTCGAAGCTGCGGCCATGGATCTGCGCTATGGGCTGCGCCAACTGCGCAAGTCTCCAGCCTTCGCAGCGACCGCAATCCTGACCCTCGCCCTGGGCATCGGCGGCATGACCGCGGTCTTCTCCGTGGTGCAGGCCGTGTTGCTGCGACCACTCCCCTTCCCGGACTCCGGGCGGCTGATCAGTCTTCACGAAACCATCGACGAAGACCGCCACGACTATAACGTGACTGCTCCGGATGTTTTGACCTTTCAACGCGAGAGCAAGGCCTTCGCCGGCGAAGGCGGATATGTCGGCTCCGGTTATGACGTCACCGGAGCCGGAGCGCCGTTTCATGCCAACGCAGAACGAGTGACCGCATCGCTCTTTCCTGTGCTTGGAGTTGTACCTCTTATGGGCCGCACCTTTACCCGGCAGGAAGACGAAAATGCAACGCCGGTGGCCGTAATCAGTTATGCCCTATGGCAGGATCGGCTCCGTGGCGACCCCGGCATCCTCGGCAAGACAATCGACCTCGACCGCCGCCCTCACACCATCATCGGTGTGATGCCCCGAAGCTTTGAATTTCCTATCGATGCCGGTCGATTGAGTCAACGCGATCTCTGGGTTCCGATGAGCTTCACCGCAGTAGAGAAAAACTCGGAGGGCAACAACTACGACTACGGGCTGGTGGCGCGATTGAGGCCGGGCGTCAACGCCGCGCAGGCGCAGATCGACATCGATCGCGTGATCGCGACCATTCAGCCCGGTTATACCGCTGTCGCCAACCTGCACGTGCATGGCTATTTCAGAACGTTGAAAGAAGAGACGGTACGCAACGCTCGCCCGCTCTTGAATATGCTGCTTGGGGCCGTCGCGCTGATCCTCCTGATCGCCTGCGTTAACCTCGCCAACCTCCTGCTGGTGCGCGCCTCTGGACGCAGACGCGAGTTTGGAGTTCGTATGGCGCTTGGCGCGGCGCGCAGGATCGTGCTCCGGCAGTTGCTGACAGAGAGCCTCTTGCTGAGCATCCTCGGTGGCGTCCTGGGCTCCGCGTTCGCAATCGTATTGGTGCGCATTGCCGCGATCAGCCTCCCGGACTCGCTGCCGCGTTTGAGCGAGATTTCGATCCGATGGCCGATGTTCGCCGGCGCCTTTGGAATTGTCGTGATCACTGGCCTGTTATGCGGGATGATGCCGGCCCTCGCCGGCATGAAGACGGACATTCTCGAATCATTGCGCGACGGCAATCAGGCAGCCGGACGCGGCCGCTCGCAGTATGGAATACAGAACCTCCTCGTCTCGATCGAGATCGCTCTGGCGATGCTTCTCCTCGTGGCATCGGGCCTGCTGCTTCGCAGCTTTGCCAGGATGCTTGAAACCGATCCGGGCTTTCAACCGGAACACGTTCTAACCGCTTCTCTTTCGCTCCCCGTAAGCGACTATCCAACGCAACAAAAAGTGGATGAGTTCTACGCGGAGTTGCAACGCAAGGCCGAAGCTTTACCCGCCGTGATATCCGTCGGGTTTTCGACCAGCATTCCTATCGTCGGCCAGCGCTCGGGGCGGCTGATTACGCCGGAAGGCCACGTGCGCGGCCCAGGCGAAGGCTACCTGATCGTCTCCAACTACCTCGTTCAGGGCAACTACTTCGAGACCCTGCATATTCCATTGATCCGCGGCCGCCTCTTCGACCCTCAGGATGAGAAGATAGGCTCCCCGCTCGTCGCGATCATCAGCCAGTCGTTCGCCGAGCGATATTTCCATGGCCGAGACCCGCTTGGATTGCATGTAAAGGTCGGAGATCGATTTGACGGTCCCATGCCTGCCATCGGCGTCGTTGGCATCGTCGGCGACGTGAAGCAGGGCGCGCTCGACCAACCAACCGTGGACGAAATGTATGAGCCCATCTCGCAGGCTGCCGCCGGCCTCGGACCGATGGCCCCAATGATCGGCGTCGCGGGAGGGATGGACATCGTCCTGCGCACCGCCGGCGACCCCGAGCAACTTACGGCAAGTCTTGAAAAAACGATTCATGGCCTCGACCCGCTTCTTGCCGTCTCTGACCCGCACACGATGAACGAGATTGTGGCTGCAACAGAATCCTCCCGCCGTTTCAACACGGTAATCCTGACAACATTTGCCGCGATCGCACTGTTGCTCTCGCTGCTTGGCATTTATGGAGTGCTGGCGTACGCAGTCGCGCAGCGCACACGCGAGATCGCAATCCGCATGGCCCTGGGAGCGTCGCGCCAGACCGTGCTTCTGCGCATCGTGCGCTACGCCTTGACGATCGCCGCAACGGGAGTCGCCGCTGGGCTGATTGCATCCGTCGGGCTTACGCATTTTCTCGCCGGCATGCTCTATGAAGTCAAGCCTCTCGACGGCTTGACGATCGCGAGCGCAGTTCTGGTTTTACTCGGCTGCTCCGCTCTGGCAGCCTTCGGCCCGGCGCGTCGAGCGGCATCCATCGAACCAATGCAAACTCTGAGATCCGAGTAGGAGATCCCATGGACTTGATTCGCACTCTGTTGAGCCGCCTTGCATCCCTGTTTCGCCGAAGCCGGCTGGATTCTGACCTGGACGAGGAACTGCGTTCGCACATCGACATCGCCACGGCGGAAAACATGACGCTCGGCATGAATCGCAAAGAGGCGCGCAGAGCGGCGCTGCGCAGCTTTGGCGGAGTGACGCAGACCCGTGAGGCCTATCGCATCGGTCGCGGCTTTCCGTTTCTGGATCAGCTGGCGCGCGACGTTCGTTACGGCTGCCGCCAGTTGCTCCGATCTCCCGGCTTTGCGTTCACAGCAATTCTCACGCTGGCTCTCGGCCTGGGCGCGAACACTGCCGTCTTCTCACTGATCAACGCGCTCCTCTTGCGTCCCCTGCCGGTGCCCCACGCCGAGCAGCTCTCGGTATTGAACTATGGCAGTTCCGAAGGGAACGGCCCCGGCTACAGCTTCAGTTCTCCGCTCTTTCGCGCCCTGGAGAAGCGGCACGATATCTTTGAAAGCATCGCCGCCTTCAGCGAACGCCCGGTGCAGCTTCGCGGCGGCTCGGGCAACGTAAACATACCCGGAGCTATGGTGAGCGGGCAGTATTTCGAGATGCTGCAGACGCCGCCGCTTGCCGGGCGCTATCTCACGCCACAGGATGACCAGAAGGGTGGCGCTTCGTCGCAATTTGGCGTGGTCATCAGTGAAGGCTTCTGGCGAAGCTGGTTCAACCGCTCGCCGAACGTCATCGGCAGCAAGCTCATCATCGCCAACTCGCCCTTTGTCGTGGTCGGCGTCATGCCCAGCCAATTTATAGGCGCCGATCCCGTCGACCGCCCTCAGATTTACGCTCCGCTATGGTCCGAGCCGATCCTCGACGCGCCATACGACGGCATCTCCGCGGGCTATCACTCCTGGTGGATGCGCATTCTCGCCCGCCGCAAACCCGGCATCTCGGTGCAACAGGCCAACGCTGCTCTTCGATCCGGAACCGATTCCATTTTGCAGGAAGCTGTCTCTGATGCGAAGTGGCTCAAACAACAACGCTCGGACCACCAGCAAATTGGCGTCGAGTCCGGTTCGACCGGCTTATCATATCTTCAGCGCTCCTTCGCCAAGCCGCTCACAACGGTATTCGTGCTGTGCGCGACCATGCTGCTGCTCGCCTGCCTCAACCTCGCCAGCCTGCTCCTGGCGCGCTCCGCGGCGCGTGAGCGAGAGCTTGCCACGCGGCTCGCCATGGGAGCCTCACGCCGCAGGCTCATTCAGCAACTCCTGGTCGAGAGCCTTATCATTGCAGTGATGGGCACAGCGGCCGGCATGATCGCCGCACCCATCATCAGCCGCGGATTGCAGGCTGTCCTGCTGGGCGCGAACCCCACCGCGACCATTGATACATCTCTGGACTTCCGCGTTCTTGGTTTTGTGGCGCTGACTGGGATTGTTGTCACGCTCCTGATCGGCTTGCTTCCCGCCCTGCGCGCAACATCCAGAAGTCTCAATGAGCAAATCAAGAGCGGCTCGCACGCCGTCTCGGCACACGACCGGAAGCGCCTGTTGCCGCGCATTCTCATGAGCCTCGAAGTGGCTCTCGCCCTGATCCTCGTTGTTGGCGCGGGATTGCTCGCCACCAGCCTCACCCGCATCTATCGCACCGGCCTCGGCTTCGATCCCAAGGGCGTCGTCAACTTCTCTCTGGATATGGGCAAGCAGTCGCTCGACGGTGATCCGCTCACTCGCTGGTATCAAACCTACGGCGAAACGCTCCAGCAACAACCGGGCGTCAAGAGCGTCTGCTTTGCCAGCATCACACCCATGGAAGGCAGCGTCTGGACCGATTCGTTCCATAGTCCATCAAGCGGCGGCGAGAAGGAGATTCACATGAACACTATCTCTCCCGCGTTCTTTGAAACGATGCGTATCCCACTGCTTGAAGGTCGGGATTTCCGCTGGACAGACACCATGGCGTCGGGCCCAAAAGTCATCCTGAATCAGGCCGCGGCAAAGCTTCTCTTTCCCGGTCGCAATGCCGTCGGCGAGCAGGTCTTCAAGGACAAGAAAGTCTACGAGGTAATCGCGGTGGTGGGTGATATTCACTATGCCTCCATGCGCGAAGCGGCGCCCCCCGGCGCCTACATCGTCATGGCGCAGGACGATGGCCATAAACCCTCCTACACCGTCGTCGTTCGTAGCGATGCTCCTCCCGCGCTGCTTGCCGCCGCTGCCCGAAGTCTTGCCGCGAGAATGTCGCCGGATATTCCACCGCCCGTGATGATCTCGATGAGCGACCAGCTCGACGACTCGATCCGCTCCGAGCGCATGATGGCCATGCTGGCGGTCTTCTTCGCCGCCTGCGCACTGCTCGTTACAGCGATTGGGCTCTATGGAACGCTGGCCTACGCCACGGCACGGCGCACGAACGAAATCGGCATCCGCGTAGCGCTGGGGGCAAAGCGAATGCAGGTCATCTCACTCGTCTTCCGGGAGAACGCGTGGATCGCAATCTGCGGCTGCGCCGCGGGGCTTGTCGCGGCTCTGATGGCCTCGCGCGCCCTATCCAGCTTCCTCTATGGAACATCCGTCCGCGATCCCTGGGTGCTCGTAGGCTCAGTCCTTGCGCTGATTCTGATCGCCAGCGCGGCGTCGCTTCTTCCCGCCCTGCGCGCATCAAGAATCGAGCCGATGCAGGCCCTGAGAACAGAGTAGGAGTTGTTCATGGATCTGCTGCGCACGCTGCTCAGCCGATGTGTATCTTTTCTTCGCCGTAAGGAGCTGGACGCAGACCTCGACGAAGAGCTGCGTGCCCACATCGATCTCTCCATCACGGAAAACATGACTCTGGGCATGAGCCCCAACGAGGCCCGCACCAGGGCCCTGCGCGACTTCGGCGGTCTTGCTCAAATCAAAGAGACGTATCGCGTTCGCCGTGGGCTCCCGCTCCTCGATCAGATTGCGCGCGACCTGCATTTTGCCCTGCGGCAACTGCGTCGCTCGCCTGGCTTTACCCTTACCGCGATGCTGACACTGGCCCTCGGACTGGGAGCGAATACAGCCGTCTTCTCGCTGATCAACGCACTGCTGCTAAGGCCGCTGCCAGTGCCACATGCTCAACAGCTTGCATTCGTTGTAAGCCAGGAATTGAACTACCCTGAGCCCAACGACGTCTTCTCAGGCCCGATGTTCCGGGCGATCGAGAAGCGCCATGACGCATTTCATGACGTTGCCGCGTATTGGAGCACTCAACTTCAAATCCACGGTAGCGCCGGCAATCTGCAGGTACCGGGAGCCATGGTTAGCGGTGAGTTTTTCCGCGCGCTGGAAACGCCTCCCTTGCTTGGCCGCTATCTCAGCCCTCAGGATGATCGCACCGGCAGTCCCACCGGTCTGCCCGCGGTGCTCAGCTACGGCTTCTGGAGAAGTTGGTTTAACAGTGCGCCGGACGTGATCGGCAGCAAGCTGGTCATTGCGAATATCCCGTTCACCGTCGTCGGCGTGATGCCATCGCAATTCATCGGAGCACAACTGGATAGACGGCCCAATTTCTATATCCCTCTGGCGACAGAGCCCATCGTGGATGCGCCAGATAATATGCTGGACTCCGAGAGCGCATCATGGCTCCGGATTCTCGCGAGGCGAAAACCCGGGGTTACATTTGAACAGGCAAACGCGGCCCTGAACTCGGAGTCTGACTCCGTTCTCGTCGAGTCGATTCCCGAGGCGTCCTATCTCCAGAACGCTCGCGAACGTCAAGTCCATCTGGCCGCGCTGCCCGGCTCGAGAGGATTGAGTGACCTGCGCTCGACCTTCCGAAAGCCCCTCGTCATCGTCTTTTGCCTTTGCGCCGCGCTGCTGCTGCTCGCTTGCCTCAATCTGGCAAGTTTGCTGATGGCCCGCGCCGCAGCACGAGAGCGCGGACTGGCCACGCGGCTGGCCATCGGCGCCACACGCAGGCGGCTCATCCAGCAGCTTCTTACCGAGAGCCTCGTGATATCGGTTCTGGGAACGATTGCAGGACTGGCGTTGACGCCCGCCGTGAGCCGGTCGCTGGCTGCGGTGCTAACCAGCGGCAATCGCCTCGTATACATCGATACCGCGCTCGACATGCGAGTCTTCCTCTTCGCTGCGCTGATAACTCTGTTCGCTTCCATTCTTATCGGTCTCGTTCCTGCGCTGCGAGCAACCTCTGGCCATCTGAACGAGCAAATCAAGAACGGCTCCCACTCCCGTTCCGCACACGATCGCCGAAGGCTCGTGCCCAGCATCCTCATGAGCTCAGAAGTGGCGCTGGCGCTTGTCCTCGCGATTGGGGCCGGACTGCTCGCCGCCAGTCTCACGCGCCTTTATCGCACCGGCCTGGGCTTCAACCCGAAGGGACTGGTAGAGCTCGAGTTCGATATGAGCAACCAGCCGCTCGAACACGAGGCTCTGATCAACTGGTACAAGCAATTTGGAGACGCGCTCTCTCATCAGCCCGGCGTCAAGAGCGTCAGCTTCGCAGCCTATCCACCGCTTGGCCTGTCCTGGGAACAGCACAAAATTAAGACGCCTTTCAGCGAGGGAGAACAAACAATCAGCCCAAACCACGTCTCCCCCACCTACTTTTCCACCATGGGAATTCCACTGCTTGAGGGCCGCGACTTCAACTGGCAGGACACGAGAGCATCCGAAGGCAAAATGATCCTGAATCAGACCGCCGCAAAGCTGCTGTTTCCCGGTAGGAGCGCTGTCGGTCAATCTGTGCCTTACGCGCGATTCGGTAAAAAGTCGTTTGTCGTCATCGCCGTGGTTGGCGATACCAAGTTCAAATCGATCCGCGAACCCGCTCCTGCCATCATGTACTTGGCGATCACACAAAGCAACCAGCGTAAGCCGGGTTACGAAGCTCTCGTTCGCGTGGAAAGCCCGGCCGAACCCTTGGCCCTTGCTGTTCGCGACCTCGTAAGACGCACAGCTCCTGAGATGCCCGTGCCGGCAATGACCAGCATGAGCAGTCAAATCGATACCTCGATCACCTCCGAGCGCATGATGGCCATGCTCAGCGTCTTCTTCGCCGCTTGCGCCTTGCTGGTCACCGCCATCGGCCTGTATGGAACCCTCGCCTATGCCACCGCACGCCGCACCAGCGAGATCGGCATCCGTATGGCCCTGGGCGCACAGCGATTGCAAGTCGTAAGCCTGGTCTTTCGCGAGAACGCGTGGATCGCCATCTGCGGATGCGCCGCCGGGCTGATTGCGGCCCTGCTCGTATCCCGCACCCTGGCCAGCTTTCTGTACGGAACCTCGACCCGAGACCCCTGGGTCCTCATCGGCTCTGTAGCCGCGCTGATCTCGATCGCCAGCGCCGCCTCGCTTCTGCCCGCAATCCGCGCAGCGAGAATCGATCCCATGGAAGCCCTGCGGACGGAATAGTTACAGCACTACTGCGTGATCGTCTTTTCCGCCACCGCCAGCACGTGCCCGTTGTGACGATCGAACTGAAAAACCACGACTCGCATCGGGCTGCTTGGTATTCCCGGCGGGACCTTCAAGGTAAGTGCGCGGCCATCATTCGCGCCCTTGCCCATATCGGCCATCACCCGCACCACAGCCACGTGGCGCAAATCCTTCCCAGCGTTCTCACCATGCTTGACACTCGATTGCGCGGAGTCCTCAGCCAGCGCCGCCATGACGCCTGCCTTCGCATCCCCACTCCCGCCATGAATGGAGAAGTGGACCTGCCCCCCGGACCATTGCGCATCCTCTATGCTCAACTCCTGTTTCGCAGCGGACGCCGCGTGTTCGAGCGCCTGTTGCAGCCCGCGCCCATCGCTGCCCACCAGTTGCGCCGCGCCATCCACGACGACCTGCGGCGTGAAGACATCGCTCAAGCCAAAGCGATCGCCATACTGCTTTTGCCGGTCTGTCAGTGCATCCGACGAAAACGGATCGTGCCAGCCATCCTGGTTCCAGTAAGTCACGTGCTCACTCAAAACAATCGCATGCACCCCTGGAACAGGCTGCTTCTCATCCAGCAGCGCCAGCAGCGCGTCCGCTGGAGGGCAACTGGAGCATCCCTCGGAAGTAAACAGCTCCACCAGCACCGGCACCGCAGGCTTTGTATCGCCATTGCTTGATGCGGCAACGAAGCCCTGCCCATTGGAAACGCGTTCCACAAGAAAACCCACAGCAAGCGTGAGGAGCGCGCACAGCCACACCAGCCGAATCGGATTGGAGAAGAGACTCTTCATACTTCTATGAGAGCCAGAAAGACCCCCGCGAGTTACATGACCGGCTCCGCATTCCGCGACAGCGCTGGCGCGGCTATTCTGAAAAGGATGCGATTTTCGAATATTCATCGGCTCCTCACTTTCGTCGCACTGTCCTTCGCGAGTCTCGTTGCCATCCCGTCAAGCGCCCAGTCGCCCAGCGCAACCCTGATTCCCGCCCTCGTCGAAGCCGGTGCTCCAGAGCTGATCCGCGTGACCGCACCCGCCGGCTCAACCATCGAGGGCCAGTGGCAAGGCCATCCTTTGCAGTTCTTTCCAGCAAAAAACGCGGCGGCAGGCAGCGAACCCGTCCGCACTGCAACCACGTGGTATGCGCTCGCCGGAGTCGATGTCGAAACCGCACCTGGCCCCTCCACCATGAAGATCACCGTACATGCCGACAATACCTCGCGAGAAATCACCTCGACCATAGCCATTCACCCCGCGCACTACCGCACCAGTTCCATTACCGTCGAGCCAAAATTCGTTGAACCGGGCCCGGAAGACGAGAAACTGATCGAAGCCGCCGCCAAAGCCAAGGAAAAGGCCTTCGCGGCAAGCGCCAACCATCCGCTCTGGTCGGGCAGCTTCGTTGCACCGGTAAAAGCTCAACCCACCGACAGCTTTGGAACCCGCAGGATGTTCAACGGCAAGCTGGCCAGCATCCACAAGGGCACCGACTTCCGCGCGCACAGCGGCACGCCTGTGCTCGCCGGCAACTCCGGTACCGTCATCCTCGCGCAGCCGCTTTATTTCGAAGGCAATTGCGTCATGATCGACCACGGCCTGGGCCTGACCAGCATCTCCATGCACCTGTCGAGAATTGACGTTAAAACAGGCCAGGATGTGAAGAAGGGCCAGCAATTAGGCCTGAGCGGAGCGACCGGCCGCGTGACTGGACCGCATCTGCACTGGGCCATCCGCTGGCAGGGCGGCTACCTGGACCCAGCGAAGCTGCTCAAGCTCAATTTGAACAATATTAGGTAAGGTAAATAACCGGCTATATCTATTTCGCAACCAGCTCGCGCTCCTCAAACTCGGGTGCGCTTGCAGAAGAGCTCCCCTCGCGCGCCAGATCGCGGAAGGCGCGATAGACAAACGAGCCCATATACCAGCCATCCATATATTGAAACGGCGTTTCGCCAGTGGTGTAATGCCCGCAAGGCAGCACGCGCTCTTCGAATTCAATGCCGTTTTCATGGAAAGCCTTCACCACCTGCATCGAATACTCATACGGAAAAGTCAGGTCGTAGCGCGCATAGATGAGTAGAACCTTCTTGGCCCACTCCGAAAGGCGATCCGATGATTCGTCCTGCGCGCTATACCCGGCAAATTTGGCGTAGTAGTGCATCGGACTGGCTCCCGCCCACAGTGCCCGCACGCGCTCCTGCGTAAGTCCCGCTTCCTCCAGCGCCTGGCGAATATGCCGCGTGCTCTGCCCCGCCCACACCACATCGCCTACCGCAGCCGAAGCGTGATTGAAGGCGTTCACTCGCAAACGCCGGTCATGGGCGCTGGCCAGAAATCCATAGGCGCTGCCCAGGCTCGTCCCCAGCACGCCAAACTGCTCGTACCCCTGCTCTTCAAGCCAATCGAGACAGCAGCGAATATCCATCACCGCCTGCCGCACCGCGGAAAGCGTGCGCCCGATATTCGCGCTCACCGCATAATCCGACCGTTCCAACTCCGATGGCCGCCGGATGTCGTGATAAGGCTTCGAAAGCCGCAGCGCCGAGATGCCAAACCGGTTAAAGAGCGAGCACAGGGAATTGTGGCTGAAGGCATCGGCATTCCACTGCGGCATAACGATCATCGCTTGCTTGGGCTTGCCGGCCTGCCTCTTCGGATCTGCCGGAAACCAGCGTGCATTTGCCAGGTCGTTTTCCGCATAAGGTGTGCGTTCCGGCGAAGTGAAGCGCAAAAACCTGGCCCGCTCCACCTTGCCTTCCTCCGCCAACTGCTTCAGGCGCGCATCGCGCTCCAGCGTCTCAGGGCGCACATTGGTTGGGAAAAGCATCGGGTGCCGCTCTTCCAGGCGAAAATCCGTCGGCCGCTCGTAGTGAAAGAAACGGTCGCTGTCCGCCAAAATCGCTTCATTCACCTCGACCATCGCGCGCTCGGACTGGCCGGCAGCCTCAAGGCGTGCCACACGCGCCGACAACCCAATGTCATCAAGGTAGGGCTGGAGCCAGTCGAAACCCCACTCCAACGGGCGCACCACGCGATTTTCGTCGCGCATCGTCAGCCGGGTTTCCCAGCTATACATCCACCGCGCGTACAGGTCTTTGAGCATTCTCTTTTTCAAGTTTACCAGTGCGTCTGTCTCTTTCGGATCAAAGCACATGAGCGACCGAATGGGAGTTGGATGTTCCGTATGGGCAAATCGATACTGTGACTTAGGCTTTTATTCGTTCCACGCGGTTCGTGATCGACGTAAGAATCTCCCAGGGAATCGTCCCGGCCCATCCTGCATGCTCTTCTGCGGTGATCGATTCCACGCCCTGCTGGCCCAGCAGAACCACTTCCTCGCCAGCCGCCAGGCCGGGAATTTCGGTGACATCCACAACCGTCTGATCCATCGAGATACGGCCAACAACCGGCGCCCGCTGTCCGCCAATCAGTACACAGCCGCGATTCGAAAGCGCCCGCTTCAGCCCATCCGCATAACCAACCGCGAGCAGCGCCAGCCGCATCGGCTCCGTGGCCACAAACGTACCGTTGTAACCGACTGCGGTTCCGGCGGCTATGGAACGAACACTGACCACCTGCGTCTTCCACTCCAGCACACGCCGCAATTTGGATCGCAATGCCGCGACGCTCTCCGGCTCTTCAGGTACGAACTCCGGCGCAAGCCCGTAAAGCGCAAGACCAGGCCGGGCCATGGCCCTCACACCGTAGCGGCCACACAACTCGCGCAACAGCCGCAAAGGCTCGCCACCGAGCACTGCGGCGGAGTTCCCCAGATGGAGCCACTCTGGCCTTAATCCGGAATCATGTACCTGAACAACCATGCGCTCCAGCTCGGTAAGCTGCTCTCGTGTTGCCGCCCCGTTACTTTCGTCTGCGGCATACAGGTGAGTCATCAGTCCGCACAGCCGCAAACGGCTATCGTCGCGGAATCGATGCAAGAACCTCGCCAGTTCCTCAGCTTGAACCCCCTGCCGGCTCATCCCCGTATCCAGTTCCAGATGCACAGGAAGAGTCGCCGCCGCGCGGCTTGCCTCTCGGGCCGCAGCCTCGAGTTCGTCGAGCTGAACGAGATCCCAAACCACAGCAGTTAACTTCGAACCGACGACATCTCCGCCCTGCCCTGGAAAGACGCCGCCGATGACGAGAATCTCCGTCTCGGGAAACCCAGCCTGCGCGCAGATATCCCGCGCCGCGACACCTTCTTCAACCGAAGTCGCCCCGAGCCACTTGGCACCAGCCCGCACCGCGGCAGGCGTGCAAAGCGCAAGTCCATGACCGTAGGCATCCGCCTTGACGATGGCCAGCAATTCGACGGGAGGTCCAGCGTCACCGCCGCATGCCTGCACCAGAACTCGATAATTGTCTTCGAAAGCACCGGTCGAGATCTCGACCCAGCAAGGCCGTCTAACCATAAGAGAATCCAGACTCTATCCTAACGTGCCGGACGGCGCTGCTCTCCACAACACGGCTCTGACACAGCTCTACTCCACGTCCAAAACCTTCCCCGGATTCATCCGGTTGTCGGGGTCAAGCGCGCGTTTCAACATGCGCATGACTTCGAGGCCCTCGCCATGCTCGGCCTTGAGGTATTTCTTCTTTCCTGACCCCACGCCATGCTCCCCCGAACAAGTACCGCCCATCCCCTGCGCTCGCTCCACAAGCCGCTCGGCAAAGGCATCCGCCTCGGCGATCTGATCAGGACCAAGCAGGCACTGCACATGGAAATTTCCATCTCCAACGTGGCCCACCATCACCGCTGGAAAGCTCACCTGGTCGAGGTCCGCGCGCGTAGCAACAATGCACTCGGCCAGCCGCGAAATCGGCACGCAGACGTCGGTTGTCAAGACATTGGAGCCAGGCCGCAGCGCCCGCGTTGCGTAGTACACATCATGCCTCGCCTGCCACAGCCGCTCGCGCTCGGCCAGCGTCGTCCGCCATTGAAAACCGAGTCCGCCATGCTCCTGCGACAACGACTCCGCCATGCGCGCAGCTTCTTCGACACTGGCCTGGCTCACCCCATGAAACTCGAAGAGCAGCGTCGGCTTCTCTTCCAATCCAATATGCGAGTACCGATTCACCGCATGCACCTGGTGCTCGTCCATGAACTCGATGCGTGCCACGCTCACGCCCAGTTGAATCACCTCGATGACTGTCTTCACCGCGCCTTCGATCGTCTCGAAAGCGCATATCGCCGCGGTCA
>Ga0302316_10001351_pt1 | contig 19414 bp, 15 predicted proteins | sample III_Palsa_N3_2_FD_200456 | JGI IMG/M metagenome (GOLD analysis project Ga0302316, IMG submission 200456) | Peat permafrost microbial communities from Stordalen Mire near Abisko, Sweden - III_Palsa_N3_2 | ecosystem: Environmental > Terrestrial > Soil > Palsa > Peat permafrost | place: Sweden...
CACCAGCATCCAGGCCCTTGAAGACGTAAAGATAAAACTTCCCGATGCCCTCCGCATTCGCGTCCCGCTGCACAGCCCGGACGACATGCTCCTCAGCAAACTTGAAGCCCTCTTCCGCGCCGCACCCGGCGAGGGCAAGCTGCTGCTCAACCTTGAAGAGCCCGGCGAATTCTGCGCCGTTCTCGAACCCCAGGGCTTCGCCGTTGCCGCCGATGTCCTCTTTATCGAGCAGGTCGAAGAACTCGTCGGCCGCGGCGCCGTACAGGTCATCCAATGAATCTCACCATCCCTGCAAGCAGCTTGGCTCTCCTCACCCTTCTCACCGGAACCGCTCTCGACCCTCATCCCTCAAGTCCTCATGCCTCAACAGTACCCGCTCTCCAATCGGCCACCCTGCCTCTACCCCCGAACTACAAAACCACCTTCGAAAACCCCGACATCCTCGTCATGCGCGTCCACTACGCCGCACACGAGTTCGTTCCCATGCACGACCACTCCGCCTACCCGACGATCTATGTCTACCTCAGCGACTCCGGCGTAGTGGAGATCAGGCACGAAGGCCCTGACGGCGAGGTTGTTAAACGTCCACCCACCCACACAGGCGCCTTCCGCATCGCGCCTGGCATTGCTGAACGTCACAGCGTTACCAACCTCAGTGACACCGACTCCGACTTCCTCCGCGTCGAACTCAAAAGCATTCCGCCCGACGACATCAAGAAAGTCTTCCGCGGTGAAGTCAAGCCTCTTCCATATGGCACTTACACGGAATACGAAGACAAGGCACTTCGTGTAGAGCGCATTATTTGTCCGCCAACCGGTACTTGCAATCCAGCAGAACCGGTGCGAAGCTCATTGCTCATCGCTATCAACGCATCGTCCATCGACAAAAGAAAGTTCAATCCCGGCGATGTCTTTCTGAAGCCAGAACTAACCCAAATCGCAAAGCCGGGGCCCATCCTCGGGACAGACGGCCAGTTTCTGCGCGTTACGCTGCTTTATTCCAAATAGCTGCAGCTACTGCGCATCCCGGTTCGTAATCGACACCCGAAACAGCGGCTTCGCCTTCTCACTCGGTTCCATCTCAAACACCTGCGATGTCTTCGCAGGATCGTAGTCCCGCCACAGCCAGATCATCTCTTCCGGAAACTGCGTAGCCCCATACGCCGGACTATGCTGTCCTTTCCCAAACGAGAAGTGAAAATCATACTTCGCCATCTTCAGCGCATTCGCCATGCGGATATTGTTCAAAGGCCAGCTTCCATCGCGCTGCTCCAGATCGTTCGACCCATCCGCCAGCCAAACGCGGATATTCCTATGCGGCTCGCGCAGAATCTTCTCCGGATAATCCTGCCCGCCGTCCAGGTCTCCGGGCACTTCCTTCCACTGGTGCGCGCCAAAGCTGCCCACCCAGGAGATCACCCGTGAAAAGCTCTCCGGCCGAAACCAAGCCGAGTTGAACGCCGCAATCCCACCCGACGAAATCCCGGTTGTCGCGCGGCTATATCCGTCCTTCCGCACGTTGTACTTTGCCTCCACCTGGCTTAGCACTTCATCCTGCAGATAGCGGTTATAGCGGTCCGTCACGGTGTCATACTCCTCGCTGCGAAAATCCCCCGCCAGCGTTCCGCCATTCTCCTTCATATACTTCTGCACAAACGCATAGTCCGGCGCGTTCGGCGCAGCCGAAATGTCTCCCGGATTCACAAACACGCAGATCATCACCGGAATCTTCTTCATCGCAATCAGGTTGTCGATCACGTTCAGTGCCGGATGAATCCCATTCCGATTCAAATACCCATCCCCATCCTGGAACACCATCAGAGCCGCCGGCACCTTCGGGTCATACTGTGCAGGAATATAAATCTGGTACTCGCTCTTCATGCCGTCGTAGACCTTGCTCACGCGCTCGATCTTCGCCGTCAGTGTCCCCGAAGGCACACCCGGTTGCAGGTACGATAGCGGCCCCAGCGCGGGCAGATCGTACGCCCCGCCAAAGCTCTTGCCGTCCACCATGTAATGGAACGCATGATCGAAGCTCACCTTCTCCGTATGCCATCCCGCATACCAGAGCTTCTCGCCTTCAACCTGTTTCATCGCCAGCGGGGCATCGTCGTCGATCACCAGAGCCGGCGTCGAATCCGCCTCAACGGCAAAGAAAAAATCCCCGCCATGAAACACAAACGCGGTGCCTTTCTTCATCGTGTCCTCGGTAAAAGTCGCAAGCACCGCCTCCTTCATTGGCTTGCCCGACTTCTCCATCGCAATCAGTTCGGGCGCAGACAACCTCTGCGCCGCATGAAGCGGCAGCGGGAAGCACAGTACCAATAGGAGAACTTTTTTCATGCCCGAACTATAGCAGTCCAAATATCGGAATGTCCCAACGAAGCTTTTTGTCTTCTCTACGGTCTGCTCTCCCGTACAATCTCTAAGGAACCGAGATGGCCGAAAACATTCCTCAGAAGTCTGCTGCCCCACCCGCCCCACCGTCCGAGGCCTGGATCAAGACCGAACTGGCCCGTCACCCTCAGCGTCCCTATCCGATGGACTACATCGAAGCGCTCTTCACCGATTTCAGCGAGATCCACGGCGACCGTCGCTTTGCCGACGATGCCGCCATGACCACAGGTATGGCCTTCTTCCATGGCCAACCCGTACTGGTCGTCGGAAACCTCAAGGGCCGTACTTTGAAAGAGAGGGTGGCCCGCAAGTTCGGCTCGCCCGACCCCGAAGGCTATCGCAAGGCCCTCCGCGCCATGAAGATCGCCGAGAAGTTCGGCCGCCCCATCTTCACCTTCATCGACTTGGCAGGCGCGAATCCAGGTTTGGGAGCAGAAGAACGTGGCCAGGGCGAAGCCATCGCCCGCAACCTGCTCGAAATGTCCCGCCTCCGCGTCCCTACCATCGCCACTATCACAGGCGAAGGAGGCTCAGGCGGCGCGCTCGCGCTGGCCGTCACCGACCGAGTCCTCATGCTCGAGAACGCCATCTACTCCGTCATCTCGCCCGAGGGCTGCGCCAGCATCATGTGGAAGGACCCCGCCAAGAAGCAGCAGGCAGCCACGGCTCTCCGTTACACCGCCACCGACGTCCAACTCATGGGCTGTGTCGACGATGTCATCCGCGAACCTGAGGGTGGTACCCAGATGGACCCCGCCCTCGCCATGCAACTGGTCAACGAGCGGCTGCACCATCATCTCACCACCCTCCAGCACCTCTCGATCGATGAAATGCTCGCCGCGCGCTACACGAAATTCCGCAACATCGCCCAGTTCTACACCACTGTTTAGAGTTGTCATCTCAACCGAACGAAGCGATTTAGAGTTGTCATCTCGACCGGAGCGAAGCGTAGTGGAGATATCTGCTTCTTGCTCGCAGGGCAAACCCACTCAGAAGTCTCGACGAACCAGGAGTCCGCACCCCGTTGCAGCCTAACTCTCCCCAGCCCGCCGCGCTTCAGTCCCAGATTCCCCGGGCCATGCACTTCGCTCTGTTCGTGACCGGGTTGCTATGGATGCTGGCGGCCCACACTGCGGCAACACATGCAGCCCAGACCATCGCCGGCCGCTTCAGCCTCGCGCTGATCCAGCCTCCGCTGAACCAGGCCTTCTTCGTCATTCTGCTGCTCACCGGCTTCGCCACCCTTAGCTGGATCGCCACGCGCGCCGGCGGCATCCGCCTTACCAACGCACTCCCCAGGCGTCCCACGGCAAGGCGCGAGTGGCTACAGGGCGCCGCGCTTGGCTGGGGAGCACTGCTGGCCGCCGTGCTTCCGATGGTGGCTGCCGGACAACTTCATCCCCAGTTCTGGCTCACGCCGCGCGCCTGGGAGCTGGCGCTCATCTCGCTGCTCACTCTTGCCCTCGGCACGCTCGCGCTTGAGGTCGCCTTCCGCGGCTACATCTACCAGCGGCTCATTGACGCGGTCGGCCCGGTCCTCGCCACCATTCTGCTCTCGCTCCTCTACGCCTTCTTCTCCAGCTTGACGCCGAGCGCCACCAGCTTCAGTGTCTTCGTTGCGTTTCTCACCGGCGTCCTCTTCTCTATGGCCTACCTTCGCACCCATGCTCTCTGGCTCGGCTGGGGCCTGCACTTCGCCTGGAACGCCGCAATGGGTGTCGTGCTCGGTCTTCCCGTGGCCGGCCTGCCCAACTACACCAGCCTGGTCGATACCACCAGCGGCGGCCCATTATGGCTTACCGGTGGTCTCTACGGCCCCGAGGGCGCGCTCGCCACCGCCGCCGTCCTGATCGCCGCCATGGTCGTGCTCCATCGTCTCACCCGCGACTACGCCTGGCAGTACACCCACGCCCCCATCGTCTCGGCCGGCTTCCCTATGGAGGTCGCCCCACCTAAAGCCCACACCGACATGGAACAGGCCGCCGCCTCAAAGCCCGCGCCCCTCGTCCAGATCCTCGCGACCACCTCGACTACATCGTCAACCCTGCCCGCCATCGACGAGCATCTCCGCTCCGCCTCCAGTGCGGACCCCACCGAATAGCCCACGCCTTTTGATCCTGGCGTACTTTGCCCGTGCTGGGTTCAATACCGGCAGGTCAGGGTTGGCGCTCTCCCACAGTATTTAAGAAGGCTTCCTACCCCTGCTGCCTGCGGTCAGCGGAGCGGATGTCTGGCATCGCCAGCTTCCGGGTACGGAATGCCCCTCTTCCTGTGACACCTCGCAAAGTGTCCTATGTGACACATCCGAAACCGTCACAACTCAGTCCCACGGCACGTTCGCACCCCGCTAATGTCTTCTCATAGCTCGGCAAAGACTATGGCCCCTGCAAGGTCAAGCCCGCGACACCGGGCGCTCCATAACGGCACCACCCGTCAAGCTCCTCATCCCCAACCCGGCTGCGCTACGGCGCAAGTCATCGCTCCTAAGAAGGGAAGACACAAATGAGTCACACTTTGAGTCACACATTGACGATCCACCCCTCGCGCAGCCTCGCCTCGCATCTCTTGCGGGCAATTCTTGTCGTAATGATTGCCACCGGGCTGCCGTCGCCCGCAATGACTGCGGAGCCGGTCTCCGCTCCGCAGCCCCTGCTCAGCGGCGACCTGCTGAGACCAACCGCAACCTCGTTCTCATTGCCCACTGCTCCGAGTGCCAAGCCCCAGTCAAAGCCCGTGAGACTCCTTAGCCTCGAAAATCCAGACAACCCTCAACCCATGCAGCCTGCGCACCTCGCGCCGCTGCACATGAAGTACATCCCCGCGGGCTGGACGGCGCAGCCCATCACGCCGCACGATAAAGTCCTCCTCGGCCTCAAGGACCTCGTCTCCCCGCTCGACGCGCTTGGCATGTTGACCTCCGCCGGCTACTCCTTCGCGCTCAAAGGCGAGCCCAACTACGGCACCAACCGCGGGGCCTTCGGCGAAACCCTCGGCGCAGCCGCCATCCGCGAGACCACCGAGGGCATCTTCACCGACACCGTCTTCGCCCCGCTGCTCCACGAAGACCCGCGTTACTACGTCGAAGGCACGCACTACGGCTTCTTCCACCGCTTCGCCTACGCGGGCACCCGCGAGATCCTCACCCGCACCGACAGCGGCCATAGCTCCGTCAACGGCGCCATGATCCTCGGCTACGCCGCCTCCAGCGCCCTCAGCTACACCTACTATCCGAAGATCAACAAGAACTTCGACGACACCGCCGCCACCATGGGCGGTTCGCTCGGCGGAGCCGCCATTGGCTTCCTCGTCAGCGAGTTCTCCGACTCCGTCCTCCAGGCCCTGCATCTCGAAAAGAAGCAATAGCTGCTTGCAGCAAATTCCGAAAAAGCGCACAATCTCTCCAGCCAGAGGTAAACCTCATGGGCCCCTGCATCGCCAGATCGTCACTCGCCGTCTGTTGCCTGCTCTTCGCGGCATCTCTTGCTCGTGCTCAAGTCTTCGTCGTCGGCGAAAAGACCGCCACCGAAGACGTCGTCACCGAGTTCCACCCCACCCACATCGAGATCCCCGACGCTCCACTCGACGAGCGTGGCCGCCTCGACCTCGTCCGCAACCTCGAAGCCGAGCAAGGCTTCGCCCACCGCGAGTTGCCTCTCGGCGCAGGCGTTACCCTCATCGCCAACGGCAACATGTCCCCGCGCGACGACGACTATAAGAAGATGCTCTACCAGAAGGGCCAGTCCGCCGCTCCCGGCGACCGCGTCGCCGTCACCGCGCTCCAGTTCAAGGACGACCGCCTGGTCATCGACCTCAACGGCGGCCCCTACGCCAAGCACCGCTTCCTCAGCCACGTCTCGCTCAACGACATGCCCCTCGCCCAGCAAGGCCCCATCGCCACCGGCTGCCGCATCACGCTGGTCTTTGAAGGCGGCCTGCCCGAGGTCACCGCTGCCGAGGTCAAAGCCCTGCTCGATCCGCTCATCGACTTCCGCGCCAAAACCAGCGAAGAGGCCTACGCTGACACCCTTTCCCCCAAGGTCCGAGAGGCCGTCGAAGCCCACGAGATTCTCGTCGGCATGGACCGCCGCATGGTCATGGCCGCGGTCGGCACGCCCCACGACCGCCATCGCGAGCACACCGTCGCAGGCGATCCCAACAGTCCGCTCTACGAGGAGTGGATCTACGGCCAGCCGCCCCAGCCCATCCAGTTCGTCCGCTTCCAGAACGGCCGTGTCATCCGCCTGGAGATCGCAGCCCTCGGCAAGCCCGTTGAGGTCCGCGACAAGAACGAACTCGGCAACGCCGGCGAACCCACCCTCGAAGCCCGCACGGTCGCCAACGGCGACGCCCAGCCCGACCCCGAGAACGGCCGCTCCGGCCCGCCACCCACGCTCCGCCGCCCCGGCGAAAAACCCGGCCAGGACGAGATCGGTGTGCCTATCGCCAACGCACCCGTCAACCTCCAGCCGGACACCCCGCCATCGGCCTCGCCCAAACAATTTACCCGGCCCGGCGCCGATCGCTGACAGTGGCACATCCGTGCGCCGCAGCATCGCCATAGTGTAGAATCAACTTCGAGCTTCACCCGGTTTCGTCCTCGTTCTCTCCTGTTCGGCCCAGCCCACAAGCCAGCCCACAGAACTCTCGAAGGTCGACCCGCGCAACAGCGTACCGGGCAAGCAAAACCTTCGTTTCAGGAGAAAAAATTATGGCAAAGATTGCCAAGACCGGCGACCGCAAGAAGGTCATGGACACCCAGAAGAGCACCGATTGCCCCAAGTGCTCTAAGCCCACACGCATCGTCAAGCGCGTCAAGGACCGCGAGCGCGGTGTCCCCGGCGGAGTCTACATCTCCTGCTCGGCCTGTGATTTCTTCGAGAAACTCTAAGCTTTCAGGCAACCTCTTCGAACTCAACAAAAGTCCGTCCATCCGACGGGCTTTTGCCTTTAAAGTCGGCGGCAATCCACACCCGTCGACCGTCCAACAAAGGTTGGTGAATGTCCCACCTTTGGTACCTCTTTTCGCTTGACGATCATGGACTGAAAGGGGGAGTATCCCTAACGGAAAGCAGGGAACCCGCATCATGGCATCGAGCAGCATCGTTACACCTCCCCAGAACACAGCCTCAACCCCTCACTACAACCGTCCCACCTATCTCATGTGTCCGCCCGAGTGGTACGGCGTCGACTACGTCATCAATCCCTGGATGGCCGGCAACGTCCATCGATCCTCGCGCGACCTCGCCTTTGCCCAGTGGAAGGGAATCCACAACGTCCTCCGCGGCGTCGCGGACGTCCGCCTGCTGCATCCCGAACCCGGCTGCCCGGACATGGTCTTCCTCAGCCACGGCGCCCTCGTCAACCACGGCGTCGCCGCAGTCTCCAGCTTCACCCACCCGCAACGCCGCGCGGAAACCGCGCACCTCAGCAAGTGGCTTGAAGCCCAGGGCTTCCTGCTCTGGAACACTCCCCGCGAGACCGCCTTCGAAGGCGAAGGCGACATCACCTTCAACGACGACGGCACCGCCCTCTGGGCCGCCCACGGCGTTCGCACCTGCCGCCGCGTCCACCACCACATCGCCGACGCCTGGCACACCCCCGTCACCAGCCTCCACCTCGTCGACCCGCGCTTCTACCATCTCGACACCTGCTTTACCCCGCTCCACGGCGGCTTCCTGCTCTACTACCCGGCAGCCTTTGACAACACCTCACTGGCCGCCATCGAAGCCGCCTACCCCGCAGCCAAACGCATCGCCGTATCCGAATCCGACGCCACCCGCATGGCCTGCTGCGCCCTCAACATCGGACGCACCGTCTTCACCGGAGAGCTCAGCAGGGAACTCGCCGCCCAGCTCTTCGACGCCGGCCTCGACGTCGTTCAACTGGAACTCAGCGAGTTCATCAAAGGAGGAGGAGGCGCAAAGTCCCTGGCCCTTCGACTCAGTGACCTCCCCATAACCCATGCCACCATCGGCCGCTGACGCTAAACCGGCCTCCCAAAAGTCTCGTGGGCGTGACGTGACACGTCACGCCCACGAGGAGCTAACTTGAAATCTTTAGGACTTTCTGGAGAAACCTACCGTCCGATACCCTTGGCAAAACTCCACGGCGGCAGCGTATTCGTCGGCAGGCTGGCGAGCAGCTCCTGCGCCATCTGAGGGTCGTTCGCGCTTACCTGTTCGACCTTGACCTTGCCCAGCCCGGCGATCCCCAGCTTCTGCGCGGCTGCGTATGACAAATCGACGATCAGGCTCTCGGCCATGGGCCCGCGATCGTTCACCCGCAGGAAGACCGTCTTCTGATTGCGCAGGTTGGTCACCCGCACCCAGCTTCCCAGCGGAAGCTCCCGGTGCGCGCAGGTCAGGGCATTCATGTCGAAAAGCTCGCCATTGGCGGTCTTCTTGCCCTGAAACCTGCCGCCATACCACGACGCGCTGCCTATCTGAAACCAGCGATGCTTGGCTGCACTGCTTGGAGTCGCCGGGGCTTTTGCCGGAGGAGGGCTGGCGACAACCGTCGCGGTAATGCCCAGGGCAAAGGCAAGCAGGCTGGCGCGGGTGCGCCTCCGGCTCACTTTACCCAAACTACTTATTCGATGCAGCGTCTTCGATCTCTTGGAAACACTCATACCTATATTTTCGACCTCTCGCTAAGCTAAGTCAAACAAAAGTAAGCACTTAATGTGCCTAAATCGCTTGCTTTTTGGCCCAAAATATGCTATGAAATTAGACAGTGATTGTCGGCTTTTAGTTGTGTCCCGCACTCCAAAAGAACCTCCTCGAACACCAGCCTAATAATCAGTGACCCTCTCCCGCCAGGACGACGCACGACCCCGTCCCGCGAAACCTCCCATCGTTCTCACCATCGCCGGCTTCGATCCCTCCAACGGCGCCGGCATCACCGCCGACCTCCAGGTCTTCGCCGCCCACGGCCTCTTCGGTGTATCCGCCATCACGGCACTCACCGTCCAGTCGACGTTCGGCGTAGCCACAATACACCCGCTCGACACCGATGTGCTAGGCCAAACTCTCCAAATCCTCAGCTCCGATCTTCCGCCTGCCGGAATCAAGATCGGAATGCTCGCCACAGCCGCGATCGTCGCCCAGGTCGCCACCTTCATCGAACTCCTATCGGAGAAATCCGGCAATCCTTTTACCGTCCCCATCGTCCTCGACCCCGTCCTGTCGTCGAGTTCAGGCGCGCCTCTGCTCGATCCCGCCGGATTGGAAGCCCTCCAGAACACCCTCTTGTCCAGGGTCTCCTGGGTCACCCCGAACTGGAGGGAACTAGCGCTCCTCGTGGCCCAACCCGTCGCCACCCTCGAAGACGCGCACCATGCCCTCGATGCCCTTGGCCGCCGCTATCCGGCCCTCCACATCGTAGCCACCGCAGGCGACCAGCACCCGCCCACCGATCTCCTGCGCACCCCCGCCGGCGCCTTCCACCGCTTCTCCGGCGACCGCATCGACACCACCTCAACCCACGGGACCGGCTGCGCCTTCTCCTCTGCGCTGCTCAGCCGCCTGGTGCTCGGCGATTCGCCCCTCGACGCAGTTGCCGGCGCCAAAGCCTACGTCACAGGCGCGCTCCACCACGCACCCGGTCTGGGCCACGGCCGAGGCCCCATGGATCTGCTCTGGACTATGCGCAAAAGCCTGAAATAAAGCAGGGAACTAACGCCACAAGGCAGGGAACTAGCGCCGCTGAAACTCCGGCGACCCAAAGATAAGTCCCGCCGCCAGCGCCGCCTGGGTATCCAGCATCGCCGGATCGCCCATCCGCCCCGCCTGCGCCCCGGCGAACGGATCGCCTCCACCACCCTTACCGCCTCGGCCCGCGCCCACCGCTGTTACCTGCCGCAACTCCGCCACCTGCTGGTCCTGGTCGGTCGACGTCTGCGCAACGATCAACTGCTGCGTGCGCGGACTCACCGGCACATGCAGCAGCCTGGCCTCCAGAATCTTGTCCTTGTCCTCCGGCGTCATCGTGTCGGCGTCCGCGCCCAGCAGGGCACTGAAGTCCGTCTTCACGCCCTGCACCCGGTTCGACGCCAGCGCCAGCGCAAAGTTCATCCGCGATACCAGCGCCGTTGTGCTGTTCCACGCCTCGCTCTTCATCGAGTACCCGTTCGGCGTCTGCATCCCATAGATCGGCATTCCCAGGTCCGAGATCGCCGTCGTCAACGCCGCCGTGCTCTTTACATCGGAACCCGCCGCCCGCACCGCCGACACCACGAAGTCCTGCGGCGTCTTCACCTTCGCCCGGTAGGTGCCCTGCGTAAAGAACTCCGGAGAGTTCACCATCGCCAGCAACACCCGCCGGATATCGCCATGCGTCTCGATGAACGTCCCCGTCATCCGGTCGATCATCGCCTGCGGCGGGGCATCGCTCACAAACCGTACCGCCAGCTTGGTCGAGATAAACCGCGCGCACTGCGGACTCGACGCCAGCATCCTCAGCACCTCAAAGCCCTCGGCCTGCCCGTTCGACTTGATCTTGTGCCCCAGCACCATCTTGTCGCCCGGCTCATGCTTGGAGGCATCGAACGTCGCAACCGTATCCTCGCCCCCTCGCTTATAGCCCTTGCCCACCGTCCAGCCCGTGAATACCTTGGCAACCTCGGTCACGTCCTTCTGGGTATAGCCACCGTTCACGCCGATGGTGTGCAGCTCCATCACCTCGCGCGCATAGTTCTCATTCAACCCGCTCGCGGCCTTGCCCTGCGGCTGCTGCCCCCGCCGGAACCCATTGTTCCCAAGCCCCGTCGCATACTCCGAGTGCGGCCCAATGCTCTCTGAGTTATCCAGATACTCCAGCATCGCCGGACTCGTCGCGGTGGCCTCCAGCAACTGCGTGAAATTGGTCAACGCGTAAGGCCGAATCGTCTGACGAACGTAAGAGGATATAAAATAAGGAGATTGCTGGTTTTTCCTCATGTAAACATTGAAGTGATTCAGCCAGAAGTCGACCATCACCTCTTCCAGTTGCCGCTCGCTATAGATATCGCGCATCAGCTTTACCTGGACATCTTCCGCCGAAATCACACGCTCCGGCCCGTTGAATGCCGCAAGCGCCTCCAACTGCTCCGGCGTAAAGCCCGCAACCAGTTTGGGCCGGTCTTCCGGACTCAGCCCTTCGCGCAACGCCCGCAGCTGCGGCAGCGTCAGATGGCACAGCGCCTTGAAGCGCTGCGCCGGCGGCAGCGCAAGAATGGCAGCCGGTGAGTCGGGAAGCGTCGCATCGTCGTCGCTCTTGCCCTTATCCTTGGCCTTCTTGTCCCTGTACCGCTCCTGCTGGTCCATATAAATAGCGTGGGCCGCATCGCCGCCGGGTATCGCCGCCCGGTTGTTCAACGACTGCCGCACCAGGTTATTGCTCGGATACATCTCCATCAGCCGGTCCAGCGGCATCTGCATGGCAGGGAAGGCCGCCAACCGGGCCTGGAGCGCGCTATCGTCGATCAGGCTGGGATTCAACTGCTGGTGGAACCACTCGCTGAGCCCGATCTGCCGTACCCGCTCCATATCGCCCGGCCGAGGCCCATAGGTAAACCGGCTCAACGACAGCAGAATCGCCGCATCTTTGCTCAGCGGAAGGTTGGAAGGCGGTGGCGCCGCCATCACCGAAGACCGGTGCTGTAGACCCGCGCTGCCGTCCTGCATGTCGGGATTCTGCATGCCCGAATCCTGATTCGCCGGTACCTGCATCGCAGGCTCTTGATTGTCCTGTGCCTGATTCGCCGGCGCCTGCTGCAGCGCCGCGGGAGCATCCGTCTTCTGGGCCTGCACGAACCCCGCCGCCGGCAAAGCCAACTGAAGAATCAGGAGACCGGCTGTCACTGGGCGCAGTATGAGAAAAGGCGAGGCAGAGCGCATTGGTTTTCTCCGGCAGCAGTTATATCCGCAGCGGTGCTTCTATGGGCCTGGAGATCGTAAGTCAGCCCTTAACATATCCCAACCCCAAGGTTACTCCTGGGACTCTGTGTATGCACAAAATATTCTGCACCTAAATCCCCCGATGTACCTTGGGGCATTCGGCCTGCAAACTCAGATGCTGCTACGCTGGCTTTGCGATGCTGACCCTTCAAATCAACGGCCAATCCCGCACCCTCGACCTCGCAGCCCCCGCAACGCTCGCCCAGGTCCTCCATCAACTCGGCCTCAAACCCGATCGCGTAGCCGTGGAACACAACGCAACCATTGTCGCTCGCCCCGCCTGGGCCGAAACATCCGTCGCTCCCGGAGACCGCCTGGAGATTGTCCACTTCGTCGGGGGAGGCGTTCCTGAAGGGAAAAGCCCCAAAAACCCGGCCCAGCGCTCCCTGAATTCAACCACTATACAGAATATGTGTTATCGGACGTAGAATCTCCCAAGCCTTACAGCCGAATGGCACCCGGGCCATCTCTCCCTCTGCCTGTGGTAAAGTCAAAGGGTTGTCCGAGCTACCAGCGGAGAGATGGCCGAGTGGCTGAAGGCGCACGCTTGGAAAGCGTGTATACCGCAAGGTATCCAGGGTTCGAATCCCTGTCTCTCCGCCATTTCACCCCAAAAAAACCAATCGCCTTGTTGCGGAACTTCCCCGCCCGGCAATCAACGCCACGAGCCGCCCACCGAAAGGTAGGCGATCCGCTTGGTCTCCTTGCGCGCCCGTGACACCGAGTCCAGCACCAGCCCACACACAAACGACAGGAACGAAATCAATACGATGGCTGTAGAAAGTACCGCGGTCGGCAGCCGAGGCACCAGGTGCGTGTGCCGGTACTCGATCAGCAGCGGAAATCCCAGCCCGATGCCCAGCAAAAACAGCAGCAGCGCAATCAGCGAGAAGAACTGGAGCGGCCGCTCCTCCTTCACCAGCGTCAGGATCGTAACCAGGATCCGCACTCCGTCCTTATACGTACTCAACTTCGACGTGCTGCCTTCGCCGCGATCGCGATAGAACGTGTCCACCTCGCCCAGCGGCATCTTCAATTCCAGTGCATGGATCGTCAACTCGGTCTCGGTCTCGAATCCCGAGCTCAGCGCCGGAAAGCTCTTCACAAACCGCCGGCTGAACACCCGGTAGCCGGACAGCATGTCCGTAATCCGGTTGCCGAAGATGCTGGCCACAATGCCGGTCAACACCCGGTTCCCCATCCGGTGTCCCTTCCGGTACGCCGTGGCGATCTCCGTCACCCGCGTCCCGGTAACCATGTCGAGCCCCTCGGCAAACAGCATGTCCAGCATCTTCTGCGCGCTCGCGGGGTCGTAGGTGTCGTCCCCGTCAACCAGCACGTAAGCGTCGGCATCGATGTCCGAAAACATCCGCCGCACCACATTGCCTTTGCCCTTCAACCGCTCCCGCCCCACATAGGCGCCCGCCGCCAGCGCGATCGCGACGGTCTTATCCGTCGAAAGATTGTCGTACACATACAGATCGGCGTCGGGCAACTCCCGTTTGAACCCTTCCAGCACCCGCCCAATGGCAGCCTCTTCGTTGTGGCAAGGGATCAGCACGGCAATCCGGGGATCCACGCCTGCCGAACCCAAGGCAAACTCCCCTAAGTGCGCGGTGCTTGGTCGTCTCATGGCCGAAGTCATGGCCGAAGGATACACCACCCACGCCAGCGATCTTCAGAAAACGGTAAGCTTAGTGCATGGATTCAAGACAGATCGTCATTGGTTCTGGCCCCGCTGGAGTGTCTTGCGCACAAGCCTTGCTGGCCCAGGGACGCCGCGTCCTTATGCTCGACGGCGGCGCCAGGCTTGAGCCGGAAAACGCCGCCAAACTCGCGCAGTTGAGCGAAACCCCGCCCGCAACCTGGAAAGGCAACGCCACTGCCTGGATGCGCGAAGGCATGCAGGCGGCCGTCGAAGGCATCCCGCTCAAGCTCACTTACGGCTCCGACTATCCCTTCCGCGCCATGCCCGGCGCGCCGCTCATTGTGGGCGAAGGCATCAATACCAAGTTTTCCCTGGGCAAAGGTGGCCTCAGTACGGTTTGGGGGACCTCCGTCCTTCCCTTTCGCCAGCACGATATGCACGGCTGGCCCGTCACCGCCGATGATCTCGCGCCCCATTACAGCGCCCTGCTCGGCTTTATGCCGGTAGCGCAGGTCAGCGACGCTCTGGAAGAGATACTGCCCACCTACGGCCCCGGTGTCCCCATGCCGCTCAGCGCCCAGGCCACCGCGCTGCTTAAGACGCTCGAATCCAACGCCTCGGGCCTCAGAAAGCGCGGCGTCCTCTTCGGACGCTCACGCCTCGCCATCAACGCGGCAGGCGTAGACGCCAAGGGCCCCTGCGTCCGTTGCGGCCTCTGCATGTACGGCTGCCCCTACCAACTGCTCTACTCCACCGGACATACGGTCGACCGCATGATCGCCAATCCAAACTTCGAGTACGCTCCCGGCCACGTCGTCCAGCGTATCGAAGAGTCCCTTGCGGGCGTTCGCCTGCACACCACAACCAACTCCGGCGCACTCCAGGTTATCCAGGGCGAACGCGCCTTCGTCGGCGCCGGCGTGCTCGCCACCACGGCCCTTATGCTGCGCTCGCTCGACGCCTACGATCAGCCCGTCACCCTCCGCGAATCGCACTATTTCCTGCTCCCCATGCTGCGTCTCGCCGCCGTCCCCGGCTTCCAGCGCGGAGACCTTCACACCCTCGCCCAACTCTTCATCGAGATCATGGACGAGACCATCACCCCCGACACCATCCACCTTCAGACCTACACCTACAACGACCTCTTCGAGGAGCCCATCGCCCATAAACTCGGCGCCGCCTCCAAAGTCTTTCCCTGGCAGGCCTTCCTCTCCCGCCTCTTCCTCTTCCAGGGCTTCATGCACTCGGACGTCTCCCCCACCACCGCTGCCCATCTCGAACGCAGCGGCACCAGCGACGTCCTGAAGCTGGCCGCAACCCTCAAGCCCGAGACCAAGGTCATCCTCAACAAGCTTGTCGCCAAGCTCACCAGGCTATTCCCTCAAACCGGCCTGCTGCCGCTCCTTCCGCTGATGCGCGAAGGCGAACCCGGCCGCGGCTTCCACACCGGCAGCAGCTTCCCCATGAGCGCCGAACCCACCGGCTTTGAAAGCGATCTGCTGGGCCGCCCCGCCGGTCTCAGCCGCATTCACGTCGTCGACTCCAGTGTGCTGCCGTCCATTCCCGCAACCACCATCACCTTTACCGTCATGGCCAACGCCCACCGTATCGGCACCCTGGTTGGCGGGGGTGAAATATAAGATCGCTCTTCGTCGCGCTCGAGCTTCAGTTGTCCCTTACTTCGAGCGCTGCTGCGCTTCCCCCACCAAAACACTGCGCGGATCGGGATTAGACCACAGGGCGAGGAATTTCTTGTAACTCGCTCTGCTGTTGGCACTATCGTTACTGGCGGCATACGCGCGCGCAATCCCTATCTGCGCCATCGGATAGGCCAGAGGTGTCACCAGCACGGTAGGCCCGCTCTGCTGCATCACTGCCTGAAAGTCAGCTAGCGCCGGCGGCCCCTGCTTCGCGGCCACATGGATCACACCCCGCAGATACGGCGCCAGGGACAACGCGTCATTCTGCTTGGCCGCCTGTAACGTACTGAGCGCCCCAGCCAAATCCCCAGACTGCCACTTGATCGCGGCCGTCAGATTGGGGATATAGTACCCCTGCGCCACGAACGACTGCGCAATGCCGGATATCGCATTCAGGGCATCCAGGCTCTTCTGCGCCCCGTCCTTGTGTCCGCAAAAGGCATAAGCCATACCTGCGCTATAAAGAGCGTTCGGGCCAGCCGGAATCGCTGCTGCTTCCTCCTCCTGCAACAGGCCATTGGCCGTAGTACAGTCCGACGCCAGCGCCCGGTCCAGCGCAGCATGGGACAGCGCATAACTCGCCGCCGACCACAGCTCCTGTGTCGACCGCGCACGTTTGGCGATATCTTCCCAGTCCGACAAGCCTGCGTCGAACTGCCCACCCGCATCCAGCACCGACGCTGCATCCATCTCCGCTCCCAGCCGGTCGGAGACGCTGCTCTGGCTCGGCGCAGGCGCGTTCGCCGAGGTCAACAACGCGATCAGAGCATTGATTCCAGGGTGGCCCTGCCCTGCTCGCTGGCTCTCCCGTTCCAAGGGGACGGCCCCACTCGCATTGCCCAGCCCGATCATCGCAAGTTCAGCATCGCCGTTCGCCTCGGTGTTATATGGAGACAGCTTCAGCACAGCCTGCGCCGTCGCCAGCGAATCCGCGAACTTCCCCACCAGCCGCTCGGCCAGCGCCAACTGAAGATGCGCGTCCACATCCGCTGGATAGTTGTTGCATAGCTGCTGCAACCCGGCAATCGCGGCGTTGTAGTCTCCCAGCGTATTGATGTCGTAGCTCGCCAGGGTCAGCGCCTGGGTTCGCGTCCCGGTTTTGGCGGAGGTGTCCTGGGCCTTCGTGGCAGCCTCGGCCGCCTTGACCTCCGCGTTCTGCCGCCGGTAGATATCGGCCAGCTGCACATACGCTTGGGTAAAGTCGGAGTCCTGCTTCACGGCGCCTTCAAAGACCAGCATCGCATTGTCCAACTGGCCCTCGCTCTTCAGCAGTTCCCCGTTCACATACGCCTGCAACGCCTCCAGGTTCGACGTAGCGTCCTGGGCCAGCGGTGTCGAGTTTCGCCCAATCGAGTCGCCCGTCTCGCCCAACGCCGAGCGCACGTCCGAGGCCAGCCGGTCCACCGCCCCCCCCATCTGTTCGCGGCTCGCCGCCACCTCGCTTGACTCTGCCAGCCGCTTCCCGCTGGCAACGTCATACAGTTTCACCGACACCGCATACGACGACGGCCCATCCGGATGAATGTCCCCGATGGCCAGGTTCGCAGCTCCGACCGCCTTCGCCGCATGGCGGGCATCGTCCAGAGAAGGCGTAGGCGTAACCGGCACGCTCGCCAGCTTCTGCCCGAGCGCCAGGTCTCCTCGGCCATAGATGGAAAGGTGCGGCGACTGCTTCAGATCCAGTAGCAGGCCCGCGTCCAGCAACCCGTCCAGCGTGGTGTCCCCGGTGTGGTTCTCCGGCTTTACCAGCAGCAGCGATGTAGGCACGTCGGACACTGCTCCGGAGGGATGCATCTGGTACCACGCGAACCCCCCGCCCGCGGCCACGGCCACCAGCAAGCCCACCGCAATCCAGCGGCCTGTCTTCGAGGTGCCCTCGGCTTTGGGTACCGCTCCACTCTCTACCGCGCGATACGCCGGCCGCGACCTCGACCGCCGCCGTGGGTCCTCTTCCTCGCCCAGGTCAGGAAGTTTGAACCGCCCTAACGGGGGCCGCGGCGCCGTTCTCTGCGACGGCGGCGAGCTAGCCGGCCTGGCGGAGCTATCCGAAGCCCTCACCGCCGGCGTCCCAGCCTCGGGTAGCTTGACCGGTGCAGTTGGCGGCACAGGTGTCCGTGCCGGACTGTGCGTTCCAGACGACCCCAGCGGCGCTGCACTCCGCATCGGAGGCGCATCCGCCGGAGTGATCTCCGGCCGCGACCTTGCCCCTTGCGGAGGATCGCTGGTAACGATCCGCTTCACCGGCCGCAGGAAAGCCTCGCTCGGATGCGACGGCCTCGCCGCACCGCCCTCCGGAGCGCGCGACTGCTCCGGTACAACCGGCCCCACCGCATCGCTGGGCTTGGCTGCTCCGGGCGGTGGCCCTAAAACACCCCATCGGCTCGTCTCCGGATACGCGCGTGTGGGTTGCGTAGGATGCGTAGGCGGAATGTCGAACTTCGTCGTCTCGCCCCGGACCATCCCCTTCGACGGCTTGCTTCCCCACAGCGACTTAGTCCCACCCCCACGCTTCACCTGGATCTTGTGCAGCGCCTCCACCAGGTCGCTGGCAGAGCGGTAACGGTCGGACCGCTTCTTTTCCAGCAGCGTCATGATCACCCGGTCAAGCTCTTTGGGAATATCCGGGTTGTAGTCGCGTATCGGCTCCGGACGCTCGCCCAGCAGCTTCACAAACACCAGCGCGCTGGTCGCTCCCTGGAACGGCAACTCGCCCGTGGCCATCTCATACAGCACGACCCCCAGCGAAAACAGGTCCGATCCCGCATCCAGTGTCTCGCCCTTCGCCTGCTCGGGAGACATATACGCCACCGTCCCCACGGTCGTCCCCGCGCTGGTCAGATCGAACCGCGTCGTCTGCATCGAATCGTCGATCTTCGCCAACCCGAAGTCCAGCACCTTGGTCTGGAAACGTCCATTCGGCTTGTCCACCAGAATGATATTGGCCGGCTTGATGTCGCGATGAATGATCCCATGCCCATGCGCCACGATCAGCGCATCCGCAACCTCGGTAGCCACGCACACCAGGTCCTCTGTCGATATCCCGCCCCGCGTGATCCGCGACCGTATCGTCTCCCCCTTCAGCAACTCCATCACCAGGTAGGGGTCGCCCTCCTGCTCGCCGATATCGAAGACCGTACAAATATTTGCGTGGTTCAGCCGCGAAGCCGCCCGCGCCTCCTGCAGGAACCGCGACCGCATCCCCGGCGTAGCAAACTCCTCGCGCAGCAGCTTGATCGCTACATCCCGTTGCAGACGGGCGTCCCACGCACTGAAGACCAGGCCCATGCCGCCGCTGCCCAGTCGCCCCAGTATCTCGTACGGCCCAACCTTCTGCCCGACTTGCGGGACCATCTAACCTCTCCTCGCGCAACGCTCAACAGCGCTCGCGTGCCAGTCCCAGCCCAAAGACCACCATCATACTGCGCTTCTACAAGCGCCCTATGCAACCATCTGGCCCAGACAACACCCAGACAACAAATCATGAATCGAGCATTATTTCGGTGCGCGATGAAAATTGGGGAACGCCCAATTCTAGTACGGAACTCCCACCCACGCGGCTATGGAAAAGCCGTACACATCACAACCCGAACACCGGGCCTCTCCACCACTGCCGGCAGATGCCATACCCACCCCTCCGGCGTCTTCCATGCCTCATCCCACTGCGTGGCCACCAGATACTCAACTCCCAACCCCTGGCACAGCCCAGCCGCATCGGCAGCAGCCGGGACCCTCTG
>Ga0302316_10001354_pt1 | contig 19382 bp, 19 predicted proteins | sample III_Palsa_N3_2_FD_200456 | JGI IMG/M metagenome (GOLD analysis project Ga0302316, IMG submission 200456) | Peat permafrost microbial communities from Stordalen Mire near Abisko, Sweden - III_Palsa_N3_2 | ecosystem: Environmental > Terrestrial > Soil > Palsa > Peat permafrost | place: Sweden...
GTGCGCTTCCGGTTATGGCACGGGATGTGGCTGGACGATAGTGCGGCGCGCTTGAGGCGGGCGGCCTCCGAAACTACGCATGCCCATGCCAATGTAGGCACGCGCACGGCGGATGTTCTTTTGGTCGATCGATAAATGCCGGCAACCTGACAATGACGGCACTGGTCCTCACGGTTGCGCTTGGGGCGGCGCTTGCGCACTCGGTGCGAGCTGACGAGCGATGGCATCGGCGCTGACGTCGGGCTTGGGATGAGGCGCAAAAAGCAGCCACCAGATCAGCATCAGAAAGGCGATTTTCGCCACGACGACAAGCCCCAGCTCAAGCGCAAGGCGACGCAGCGGCCGTTTGGCATGTACGTAGCGGTACCGGATGTGACTGGATGGCGACGCGTCGATGGCGACATGACCTCTTACGTATGCCTCTCAGCCTACGCGCATCGAAGCGAAACTATTGAAGTCATTTCGATCGTGGCTTCGCTTCAGCGTGATTTGTTCCGACATTGCCGCTCATTTGATCGGCAGAATGGCGCTGCAGGCCGTTCAACGAGAGCCGAAGCGGCTTATGGCCACAGTCCACCGTAGCCTTTGCACTACAGAGCGGCGCGTTTTGCGGCTCAGTTCAGTAGGGCGAACGCGTTGCGAGTAAGGTTTTCCGGCGTGTCAGCCGTGCACACCACATCATCCTCGATGCGGATGCCGCCGTATGGACGGAAAGCGTCGACCTTGGCCCAATCAACATCTTTCGCTTCTGGCTTGCTACGAAGCTCGGCTAGCAACATGTCGATGAAGTACAGGCCCGGCTCGATCGTCACCACCATGCCCGGTTCCAGTACACGCGTCATGCGCAGATACGGATGGCCGTCCGAACGGCCAATCGTTCCGCCGCGTTCGCTCTGCTGGAAGCCGGCCACGTCGTGCACCTGCAGGCCGATCGGATGGCCAAGCCCATGCGGCATGAACGTGCCGGTGACGCCTGATGCGACGGCGCTTTCTGCGCTCATGCGGATAAAGCCGTGTTCGCGCAGCACCTCGGCCAGCACGTGATGCGCGTGGATATGCAGCTCGGGATAGCTCTGGCCCGCGCGCACCTTGCCTACAAAGCCCTGCTGTGCCACGTCGACGCTATCGATCAGGGCTTGGAATTCGGCGGCGCCAGCCGCGGCGTAGGTGCGCGTGATGTCGCTGGCATAACCGGCAGCGCCGGCGCCAGCGTCGATCAGGAACGAGCGGCTTTGCGCCGGCGGATTGCGGTCGAAGTTCGTGTAATGCAGTACCGCGCCGTGTTCGTTGAGCCCGACGATGCTCGCGTAAGGCAACTCCGCGTCACTCTGGCTGGCGGCGGCCAGATACGCCATATGGATGCCGAACTCGCTTTCGCCGGCGCGAAACGCCTGCTCGGCGGCGCGGTGCGCGCGTGTGCCGATGCGGCTGGCCTCGCGCATCAGCTCCAGTTCGTACGGCGTCTTGTAGCTGCGATACCAGTGCAGGTAGTCGAGCACGGCCGTCGGATTGTTCGCCTCGATCCCATCCATGTCCGCATAACCCGCCGCAATCACCGCGCGTTTCCCGCCGGGCAACTGCGCCACCGCCTCGGCCGCCGTACGCACGATGCTGATATCGAACGCGTCGACCCAATAGCCGGTCGGCGCATCCGGCACCACGTGCCAGTAATCACGCGGCTGCAGAAAGATCAGCTTAGGTCTGCTGCCCGGCGTGTAGACGACCCAGCTGCCCGGCGTGTCGCTCAGCGGCAGCCAGTGCTTGAAGTGCGGGCTGACGATGAAAGGCTGATCCTGATCGTCGAGAAACTTGCGCAGCGGCATGCCCGCGGCGATCAGCAAATGGTCGAAGCCTGCATGCGCCAGCGCCCTGTCGGCGCGATCGCGCAGCGTGCTGAGATGATCGGGATACAGCGAGGCGAGCTTGGCAGCGGGCATGGACTTTCCTGCAGATGAGCGCCGAGACGTGAGCATCACGCGCGGCCTGACTGCTCATGATAAGACCATACAAAGCGCACATCATGGCGCGCGGGCCGCCTTGTTTCAGACGCTCAGTGGGTCCGGACGCTCAGTTTCGGTCGAGCCAGACGTGCAGCCGCTCGGCATCGGTGTCGCTGATCGCCACGATCCGGTAGCCCGCCCACACCTGGCCCGGGCTGGCTGCGTGGTCGTGCCATTGCTCCTGGATACCGACCTCGATCAGCGCGGCTGAGCCCAAGTCCTGTCCTGATTCCGGCAGCGGCAGCTTCACCTGAAACAGCGCTTCACTGCGCGGTGCCTGCGTGCTGATCAGCAGCATGCCATTGCTGGAAAGATTGCCGACGTAACCCATCATGCGGCCGCTGATGGCATCGGTAACCTGCGCGGGAAAGGTCACGCGCTTGCGCTCGATCCGGCGCTTTTCGCCATAGCCTTCGCGGATATTCATGGGTGGTCTGACTCCTGTCGTTGTTTTTGCCCCAGGTTCGCGGACTGGCGCAGACTGCCGGTCAGGCTTCGCCAGGCGCGGTCGAGCAGGCCTTCGCGCTGCGCCGGCACTTCGCTGACGCGTCCGGCCACAATTTCGTGCGCGAGCTGGGCAATATTCATCTCCTCGCCGCGCTGGCCGCGCTGCGTCACCAGCAGGCAGCGGCCGGATATCGGCGAATGCCAGACCAGCTTGCGTCGCACCATGCGTCCGCTGGCGGGGTCGGTGAATTCGAACCAGCTGCCGAAGGGCAGGTCGCGCAGGTGCTGCTGCATGGCGAGCTCGCGGGGATCGATCGTGGCCTCCTGCGCAATCTCCGCAACCGAGGGTTCCGCGTTGACGCTTTCGCCAAGGCGCTGATGCTGCTTCAGCCGCAGCGCCAGATCGGTGGTGCTGGGCAGGTCGATATTGGTGTCCGGATCGTCCAGACCCAGCAGCCGTTGCGCAACCTGCACGGCTTCTTCGGCGTGCATGCCGATCTGCTGCAGGCCCACTTCCACGTCGACCTGCAGCTGGTCAACATCGCGGATGGGCAGACGGCCCAGCAGCTGGTCCGTTATCGCCAGCTGCGCCTCGAACGCGCCACTCTGTTCGCCGTGGCGCAGCAGAGTCAACGCGAGCACATCGGACCATGCGCGATCAAGCAGTGCCCGCAGCAGGCCGCGCGGCGGCGCCTGGGCAAAGCGTTCGGCCATATATTCGCTGGCGCGCTGGCGCGCCTGATCGAGCCGCTCGCGGCCCTTGGCCGCCTCAAGATGGCGGCTTTCGGCGGTCTGCGCCTTCCGCGTCAGCAGCGAAAGATGATGTTCGATATCGGCCAGCAGGGCAGTGTAGAGGCCGGCGGTCGGCGGCTCCTGGTTGGCGCGCGCCACGAGCTGGTCGAGCTTGGCCGCCAGCGGACGGCCGCTTTCATCGTCGCTGCCGTCGAGCCAGTCGTGCGCCGCGGCAGTGACGGTATCGAGCAGCTTGCGCGCAGGGTGATCGCGTTTTTCCAGAAATTCCGGCTCCGCCACGGCGATACGCGTGACCGGCAGTTGCATGTTGCCGAGCAGGGCATGCGCGTTCTCGCCGTTGCCGTGCAGCTGCTGGCCGAGCTGCTCGAACAGCATGGCAACCAGATCCACGGTGTCCCCCTGTTCTGCGCTGAGCTGGGTCTGCGGCGCACCGGCGGGTTTGCCGAGATTGAGCTGGGTCAGCAGCTCTTCGCGCAACCGCTGCGCGCTGCGCAGTTCGCGGCTGGCCTGATCGGTGACCTTGACCAGATGCTGCTGCAGCGCACCGAGCGCGACCTGCAGTTCATCGGCGCTGGCGGCACGACCAGGCGGCTGGCCGTGCGACGCACTGGCGGCGGTGCGGCGCTGGGTCAGCAGTTCGCGCAGCGATTCCAGCACCTCGATGGAGTCGCTCGGTGCTGCGCCCGATGCGCCCGATGGACGAACTTTTTCCGACGGCGCAGCGGCGGGCTCTGGCGACACAGCGCCGGGCCGCGTGTTGACCTGGCGCGGCACCGGGATGCTGCGCAGTTCGGGCAGGATGCCGTCCTCCAGCAGCCTCGCATTGACCGCGTCGTAGACCGGCACGAGCGCCTGGATCAGCTGCTCCTCGAAGCTCTGCATCAGTAGAAGGTGGTGCTCCAGCGGCAGCTCGAGCACGAGGCTGGCGGCGTGGATGGCGCGCGTGAGCGCGTACGGACCGAGCGGCAGCGCGCGACCGTCCAGCGGCGGCGCGCCGATCAGCACGGCCATCCGATAGCCCAGCTCGTACAGCACGCTGTTATGGCGCATTTCGCCGCGGGCGCCGAGGCGCTCGATCGACATCACCATTTCCTGCTCGGTTTGATCGAGCAGCTGCAGCGACAGCCGCGATCGCGGGCTCGCCGACGCTTCGGGTTTGAGCGACGCCTTGTCGATCTCGTTGAAGGCGCCGGCGAGCTCGAGCAGAAACCGCTCCTCGAACGCCACGCGGTCGTGCACCACGCGCAGGCGGCTGATCAGAAAATCCTGCTGTTGCTTGGGCAGTTTGGCGCTCTCGGCCTGCCTGAAGAGCTTCTGCTCGAAATCACTCAGGCATTGATGCAGCGGTTCCTGCAAGCCCTCCACGCAGAGCGCGTAGGAAGACTCAAGCAGCCGCTGCGCGCGCGCGGGCCAGCGTCCGTCTTTCAGACGGAATGATTGATACGCCTCGAAACGACGACGTCGATTCTGCTCGACATCCATGATGAACTCGCCCTTTCCCCAATCGGCCGAGTTTATGCCGCTTGTCACGGACGCGCTACTTGATAATCGCGTGAGGCCGGGCGAAGAGGAGGCTTGGCGTCAGTCCAGAAAGCTGGCGATGACGTCGTTCAGAAAACGCTGGCCGAGCGGGGTGGTCTGGAGTTTTACCGGGTCGTCGGTCAGCCAGCCGCGCTGGCGGGCGGCGGCCAGCGCCGGCTCGATCGTTTCGATAGTCAGTCCGCTGCGTTCGGCAAAGTCCGCCGAGGGCACGCCGTCGACCAGCCGCAGCGCGTTGAGCATGTATTCGAACGGCAGTTCGGCGTCGACCACCACGCTATCGCCGCCGATGCGCTTCGCGCTGTCACCGGCATCCATATAACTCTTCGGCAGGCGCGACTTCCAGCGGCGGTGAACCGTGCCGCGGGTGGCGTCGCTGATCTTGCCGTGCGCGCCGGCGCCGATGCCGAGATAGTCGCCGAAGCGCCAGTAATTGAGGTTGTGCGCGCAGCGCCGGTTAGCCTGGGCATATGCCGAGATTTCGTATTGCCCATAGCCGGCCGCCGCCAGCGCCTGTTCGCAGGCTTCCTGCATCGCCCAGGCGTGGTCGTCGTCCGGCAGCGGCGGCGGGTTGGCGGCGAAGGCGGTATTGGGTTCGAGCGTGAGCTGGTAGTGCGAGATATGCGTCGGCTGCAGCGCCACCGCGCGAGCCACGTCGGCCAGCGCACCGTCAAGCTGCTGCTGCGGCAGGGCGTACATCAGGTCCAGATTGATGTTGCGGTAGCCGGCATCCTGCGCCGACTTCACCGCGGCCTCGGCCTCGATCGCGGAATGGATGCGGCCCAGCCGCTTCAGCTTGTCGTCGTCGAAGCTCTGGATGCCGAACGAGATGCGGTTGACGCCGGCCGCCAGATAGCCGTCGAAACGGCCGTGTTCGACCGTGCCGGGATTGGTTTCCAGCGTGACTTCGACCTCGGCGTTAAACGGCAGCCGTTCGCGCGCGCCATCGAGAAACCGCTCGATCAGCGCCGGTGCAAACAGGCTCGGCGTGCCGCCGCCGAAGAACACGCTGACGATCGGGCGCTGTTCAAGCGCCGCGCCAAAGTCGCGCCGGTCGGCGTCGAGATCGGCCAGCAGATGGTCGATATAGGCCTCGTACGGCGGCAGCTCGCTGCGCAGGCCGTGCGAGTTGAAGTCGCAGTACGGGCATTTTTTTACGCACCAGGGCATGTGCACGTAAAGCGACAGCGGGGGCGCGATCAGCGACGACATGGGCTCATCGTCATCGGGTCAGGCGAGCTGCGCGCGCAGCCTGGCCAGCGCCTGGCCGCGATGGCTGATGCGCGACTTCAGTGCCGGATCGAGCTCGGCCGCACTGGCGGTCTGGCCGTCCGCGATAAACAGCGGGTCGTAGCCGAAACCTTGGACCCCGCGCGTTTCGCTAAGCACATGGCCCTGCCAGCGGCCTTCGGCGATCAGCGGCGCGGGATCGTCCGCGTGCTGGATCAGCGCGAGGACGCAGATGAAGAAGGCGCCACGCTTCTCCGGCGGCACGCCGTCGAGCTCGTGCAGCAGCTTGGCGTTATTGGCGGCGTTGTCGCCGTGCTTGCCGGCATAACGGGCTGAATAGAGCCCGGGCGCGCCGCGCAGATGGTCGACGCATAGGCCGGAGTCATCCGCCAGCGCGGGCAGGCCGGTGGCGCGCGCGGCGTGGCGTGCCTTCAGCAGCGCGTTCTCCACAAAGCTGAGGCCGGTTTCCTCGGCGTCGTTCACGCCGAGACTGGCCTGCGTCACCACCTCTAAGCCGCTGTCTGCCAGCAGCCGGTTGAACTCGGCAAGCTTGCCGGGGTTGCTGCTGGCCAGAACGATGCGCTGCATGACGGACTCAGCCAGCCGGCGTCAGCGCCGCGCGCTGGGCCAGCACCAGCTCGCCGATGCCCTTTTCGGCCAGCGCCAGCAGCGCGTCCATTTCGTCGCGCCGGAACGCGTGGCCTTCAGCGGTGCCCTGCACTTCGATAAAGCCGCCGCCGTCGTTCATCACGACATTCATGTCGGTGTCGCAATTGGAGTCCTCGGCGTAATCCAGGTCGAGCACCGGCACGCCCTTATAGATACCGACCGAGATCGCCGCGACGGCGCCGACGATGGGGTTGCGCTTGAGGTTTTCGCGCTTCATCAGGTGATTCACCGCGTCGACCAGGGCGACGTAGGCACCGGTAATCGCGGCGGTGCGGGTGCCGCCGTCGGCCTGGATCACGTCGCAGTCCAGCGTGATGACGCGCTCGCCTAGCGCCTGCCGGTTGATGCAGGCGCGCAGGCTGCGGCCGATTAGCCGCTGAATTTCCATCGTGCGGCCGCCCTGGCCGCCGCGCGCGGCTTCGCGCTGCATGCGGGTGTTGGTGGCACGCGGCAACATGCCGTACTCGGCGGTGATCCAGCCCTCGCCCTTGCCGCGCAGCCAGTTCGGCACGCGATCCTCAATGCTGGCGGTGCACAGCACGCGGGTGTCGCCGAAGCTCACCAGCACCGAGCCTTCGGCGTGGCGGGTGTAATGGCGTTCGATGGTGACGCTGCGCAGCTGGTCGCTGGCGCGGCCGCTGGGGCGGGTAACTGCATTCATGAAGGGCTTCGCTGGGATCGCCGGGTCGAGCAGGGCGGGGTCGGAGAGTTTACCATTGCGTTCTCCCACGACGCTCGGATGTCACTCGAATGATTCGCAGCATGACGGCGTACGCCAGCGCTGAAGCCACTGGCCCTGCAGGCACGCTCAGCTGCGAGCTGCGCACGGTCAACCATCGCTATCTGGAACTGAGCCCTCGCCTGCCGGACGAGCTGCGCAGCTTTGAGTCGCTGCTGCGTGAGCGTATTGCGGCCAAGCTGTCGCGCGGCAAGCTCGATATCTCGGTGCGCGTGCGCGGCAACGATGCGCGCAGCGACAGCCTCAACATCAACGATGCGCTGGTGTCGAAACTGGCCGAACTGGCCTTGAGCATGCGCACGCGCTTTCCACAGATGCGCGTCGAGCTGACCGATCTGCTGCGCTTTCCCGGCGTGATGCAGCAGACGGAGATCGATCCGGAAGCCCAGCAGACGGCGCTGTTCGAGGTGCTCGATCGCGCGCTTGATGCGCTTACCGCCACGCGTGAGCGCGAGGGCGAAAAGCTCGGCGAGATTCTGCGCGACAAGCTCGACGGGATCGAGCGCGTGGTCGCCGACGTGCGCAGCTGGATGCCGGAAATTCGCGCCGCGCTGCGTACCCGTCTCGAAGGCCGGCTGGCCGACATCAAGCAGCCGATCGAACCGGGGCGGCTGGAGCAGGAGCTGGTGATGCAAATCACCCGCACCGACGTGGACGAGGAGCTGGATCGTCTCAGCACGCATATCGGTGAAACCCGCCGCGTGCTGGGGCTGAAGGAACCGGTCGGCCGCCGGCTGGATTTCCTGATGCAGGAGTTCAATCGCGAAGCGAACACGCTGGGTTCCAAGTCGGTCGATACCCGCAGCACCAACGCGGCCGTCGAACTGAAGGTGCTGATCGAGCAGATGCGCGAACAAGTCCAGAACATCGAATGATCGCCCAGGCGATTCCACGGCATCTCGGCGAATATCCGAAATTTTCATAAGCCCGCACATAGCGGGCTTTTTTTCTTTTCCCCCTAGGGCCATCGAAAGAGCATCCAGGAGCAAATGACTGATGTGGCTACCCACGCCACAGACCCGAAAAGCTGGAGTGGTTGCGAGCGGCTATTTCGCCGACAGCATGAAGGCGATGGCGTGTTCAGTGCGCTTCGGAAAATCTTAGTTCGTTAGCACTACGTGCCGTGGATCGTGACGTCTTAGATGGAAATCTGCCGCGACCGCTCATGTTGCAGTGCGCCGTGTTTAATCGATTAAACGCTGATAGTTTTCAGGCCACGCATGGCAGGTTGATGCCATAGCGGTGTGCGAAATGTCGAATCAATATTTCTTGCCGGAGGTGCGATGCGCGATGGTCGTATTGAGGCGAATCACACTCCTGGCCACAAGCGTCCCTGCCTTGCAGGGCTGGTGATGGGATGGTGAAGAAGGCACGCCCGATACAAAGGTTTGCTTGAAACGGAAGACGGCCACGCAACAAGCTCTGCGTTGACCAGGATCGGCCCGATCGCTTGGTAAATCCACCACCCATCCTGATCTGAATTTCCACCGCGATTAACGCTATTTGTATCAGCCAACACTTCAGGAGTTGATCATGAAACAGACGCCGCATTCGTTGATTTATTTTGGTATCGCTGCTGCACTGGCTACCGTACTGGCCTCCGCTTCGATGCCGGCGAGCGCCGCTCAAGCCGGCAGCGCCAATGTTGCCGTTGTGGTGCGTGATTTCAACAATCCCTATTGGCGGGCGCTGCGCGACGGGGCCGTCGACCAAGGCAAGAAGCTCGGCGTTCCAGTGACGGTTCAGGCCGGTTCCACCGAAACGGATTCCATTGGTGAGAACGCCAAGATTTCGACCATGGCGAACCAGAGCTTCACCTGCTTCGGCGTCGTGCCAATCAACGCCACAAACATCATTACGCCGCTGATCCCCGTGTCCAGGAAAGGTACGCCGATCATCAACCTGGATACGGGTTTGGATGCCGGTGCAGTGAAGTCGGCCGGACTGAACATCACCAGCTTTATCGGCTCGGACAATTCGCGCGCCGGCGCCATCGCAGGCGATTACATGCTCAAGCTGCTGGGCGGCAGCGGCAAGGTCGTCATCCTGCTTGGCATTCCGGGTGAACAAAACGGCATCAATCGTGAAGCGGCGTTCCGCAAAACCATCGCCGGCAAGCTGTCGGTCGTGCAGACGTCGGTTGCCGATTACGAGCGTCCGAAAGCACTTACCGTGGTGGAGTCGATCCTCAAGGTTCATCCCGACATCAGGGGCATTTTTGCCGCCAACGACGAGATGGGTCTGGGCGCCGCGCAGGCCATCGCCAACGCGGGCAAGAGCGGGCAGATCAAGGTCATCAGCATCGACGGCGTCACCGAGGCGCTGGCTGCGGTGAAGTCGGGCAAGCTTTCCGCGACGGTGTCGCAATATCCCTACGCCGAAGGCGAAATGGCCGTATCCGCCTGCCATGCGCTCGCCGCGGGGAAAACCATCCCGGCCAAAATCGAGTCACCGATTCAATTGATCACGGCCGACAATGCGGCCAAGGCGATTGCGTCGTTCCCGCGCCCCTTCTTCGCTTTCGACAATCCCTTCGGGTCTTGATCCGTGCGGCCGGCAACTTATCTGACAAACAAACTGCGCGACCCGGGGTTCTGGGGTGATAACGCGGCAGTGATCGGCCTGGTCGTGATCTGCTGCGTATTTTCCGTACTTACGCCGACCTTTTTGACCTGGGCGAACATCAGCGATCTGTTGGTGTCCGCCTCGATCCTGCTGGTACTGGCGATGGCGCAGCAGTTCGTCATCGTCACCGGCGGCATCGACCTGTCGATCGGTTCGAGTCTGCCGTGGGCCGCGGTGATTTTTGGCCTGACGTTCAACCGCTTTCACAGCATTCCGCTGGCGATTGTTGCTGCGATCGTCTCCGGCATGGCGGTGGGTCTGGTCAATGGTTTGATCATTGCGAAACTCAAGGTCAACGATTTCATTGCCACGCTCGGCATGCTGGGAGTGATGAACGGCTTGGCCTTGATTGTCAGTGGGGGCCAGTCGTTTGCCGTCGACAGCCCCTTTTTGCAAAATCTCGTGCTGGGCTCAATCGGGCCGATCCGTTATTTCTATCTGGTGGCGTTGCTGATCGCCGGACTGTCGTATCTTGTTTTCACCTATACGCCTTTCGGTACCCATGTATTGGCCACGGGTGGCAATCACGACGCTGCGCGCAACATGGGCATTTCGACCGATCGCATGCGCATCCTGGTCTACCTGATCGGCGGCGGTCTTGTCGGTGTGGCGGCGGTGCTGATGGTGGCGCGCACGGGTGGTTCGGACCCATCGATGCAGACCTCGCAGCTGCTGACCTCAATTGCCTCAGTCGTGTTGGGCGGCAGCTCGCTGTTCGGCGGCCGCGCCGGCATTCTCGGTACGGTGGCCGGCGCGCTGGTGCTGACTACCTTGCTGGTGGGTTTCACCTTGTTGCAGGTGTCCGAGTATTACCAGCCGATGGCCGTCGGCATCGTGGTGATCGCCGCGGCGGTTCTCAGCAGGCTACAGCGATGAACGATAGCAACCCGATTCTCGAAGTCAGCGATCTACGCAAATCATTCGGCGCAGTCGAAGCGCTGCGCGGTGCGAGCCTGGTTTGCCCGGCCGGCGAAGTGACGGCGCTGGTGGGCGACAACGGTGCCGGCAAGTCCACCCTGATTCGATGCATCACGGGCGTGCACCCGGCGAGCGGTGGAAGCATACGCTTCAAGGGCAACGAGGTAGCGTTCAATGCGCCTACCGAAGCGCGCCATCTGGGCATCGAAACCGTGTATCAGGATCTGGCTCTGGTCGAGGATCTGACCGTATGGCAGAACATGTATCTCAATCGCGAAATCACGCGAGGCTGGGGTCCGCTGCGCTGGCTGGACCGGCGCGGCATGATCGCCCAGACTGAGGCAAAGCTCGGCCGCCTGCTGGTGAACATGCCGCCGGTGAAAGCCAAGGTTAGGCGCTTGTCCGGCGGGCAGCGGCAATCCATTTCGATCGGGCGCGCGGCGAGCTGGGGTTCCGCTCTGGTGATCATGGACGAGCCGACCGCCGCGCTGGGCTTGCGCGAGCGCGGTGCGGTGGAAACGTTGATCGGCAACTTGCGCGGCGAAGGCATCGCGCAGCTGGTGATCAGTCACGACCTGGAACAGGTGATGCGCATTTCCGACAGCGTGTGGGTGATGCGTGGCGGTCAGACGATTGCGCATTGGCGCACCAGCGATGTCGATCGCACGCAGATCGTCGCGGCCATTGCCGGCGGCGATCGAAAAGCCTGATACATGTCGAAACCTTCGAAGCCGAAGCCCAGTCTGAAGGATGTCGCCGCGCTAGCTGGCGTCTCCACGGCCACGGTGTCATTCGTTCTCAACGACTCCAAATTGGTCGCGGCGGCAACCAGGGCGAGGGTCAAGCGGGCGTTGGCGAGACTCGATTATCGGATCAGTCCTTCCGCGCGCGCGTTGCGTACTGGACGGCATCACGCCATCGGGTTGCTGTTGCCGGATCTGATCAACCCATTCTTCCCAGCGCTGGCGCAGGCAGTGACGGCCAGTGCGTGGTCGCGCGGCCACGCCCTGATTCTGGCCAGCAGCGGAGACAGTGCGGCTGAGGAAATGGAGGCCTATAACGCGCTGATCGAGCGCACTGACGGGATTATCTGGATACCCAGCGCTGCGGCCAGAGTTACCGCCGCCGCCACGCCTACGGTTATCCTCGATCGACCGAGCAAATTGCTAGCCGCCTACGATAGCGTCAGCGCCGACCATCGCGCGGGCGGCGCACTGGCGGCAAGATTGTTTCGCACGCATGGTCGCCAGTGCGTAGGGCTGCTGACGGGACCGGCAAGATCACCGAGTGCCGTCAGCAGGCAACAAGGTTTTCGCGATCAACTGGAGGGGCTGGAGGTGCTCTGGCAGCACGAGGTCCCCTTTGCGCTGGATCTGCCGACATCGGCGACGAGCCTGTTGGCCGATCCGCGTTTGCAGGCCGTTTTCGCCGCCAGCGACGTGGTGGCGATTGGTGCGATACGTATTCTGCTCAGCCTGGGCCGTCGGGTGCCACACGATGTCGCGGTCATCGGATTCGACGATATTCCCTGGGCGGCCCTGATCGAACCCGCGCTTTCGACTATCCGCCAGCCCGTGGCCGAGCTTGGCGAGTGCGCGGTCGTCACCCTGATAAAGCGCATCGGCAACCCGGACATGAAGCCGCTTCATCAACTCTTGCCGGTGACTTTGGTGGAGCGATCCAGTACGGCGGCTCTGCCTGCAAAGGCATCCCTACCCCAGACCAGAAAAAAAGGAGCTCGCTGATGCTGCTCGGAATCGATCACTTGCTTGACGGCGATCTGTTGAAAGTGCTGCGCGATATGGGGCATGGCGACGAACTGGCCATCGTCGACACGAACTACCCAGCCTATTCGACGGCACGAACCTCGGTCGTCGACAGGCCGCTGAAGATTGTAGGAGTCAGCGCGCCCCGCGTGGTCAAGGCGGTGCTGTCGGTCATGCCGCTGGACACGTTCGTGCCGCATGCTGCGTGGCGAATGGAAGTGGTAGGAAGCCCCAGCGAGTGGCCGGATATTCAGCGCGAAGTGCAGCAGCAGATCGACCTTGCGCTTGGAAAAACGATGCCGATGCCTGGTATTGAGCGCCACGAATTCTATCGTCGCGCCGCGCAAAGCTACGCGGTGCTGGTGACGGGTGAAACCCGGGCTTACGGCTGCTTCCTCTTGAAAAAAGGTGTCGTGATGGTGGGTGATGCCGCTTAGGCGATAGCTCTACGGCCGTGCACTGGATCATGCACGCCCATTCGGGCGTATCCCGTTCAAGCGCTGCAGCTTCGGGTGTCCTTGTAGCGTCGGTTTTTTGCATACGACTCTCCACCATGCAAAGGGCGCTCTGCAGTTACCTACTATTGTCACTGCCTGAAAAGAGGCTGGGGCAATCTTAAATCGCGGCCAAGCGCGTGACAGTGCACTGGTGGCGCTGGCGGACCATCGTGCGTCTCCTTGGCCGAGCTGGCCTATTCAGAAAGCAGAGCAGGCTGAAACTTCAGACGCTACTGTTTGGTCATCGAATACTCGCAACTATTTATCGAGGCGAACTCGCGGCATGTGCGAAAGAGCCGGGCGTGGTGATGGCAAGCAATCCGTCGTCGGAAGTTGCGCCTAAGCCTTCGAAGGTGACTCTGAGATCGGCGAAGACCCAGCTAGCGCTGATGCCATCAACCGGTTCGCTCATGCGATTCGCCAGAGGTTTCCTGACGATCGATGCCGGAACGCCATATTTCTTTCGGAGCATGGCGTACACGTTTTTCTGGCTATCCACTCCGCTCGTGCGCACGAGAATGCTTTGCACGGTTCCGTCGAATATCTGCAGTGCCAAACCGCGTGCGTGGATGCTCGAAAGCAGGAGGGGTTCGTCTGAATGGCTGAAATGGACCGGCACGGTTTTGGCGCGTCCGTCCGCACTGATCTCGCCCGGTGTCGGTGACTCCATGCAGGTGGCGTCCAGGCTTGCCGACCAGGACTTGCTGTTGAATGATCCGTCTTTGTTGGTCGGGCACGGCAGCAACGTTGGCCGCTGCCCCAACGTAAAGCCAAATGCCTGAAGACTGGGCGCGGGCTTCGGTACGGAGCTCCTGATGCGCCTGGCCGCCAGCGCGGTACCACCCGCAGCCGCCAGCGCGAGCATCAAAAAGAGCCGTGCTTTCATCTTGCTTGTTGTTCCCCTGGAATACCGACAGGCTATCAAACTATGGATGGGACCTGGGCTATTGCTCGGTCAAGATCTCAACGCGCATTCGACGCGCTTCCCAGGCGGCCAACGGCTTTGGCTGCACCTGGCGAATTTATGGCCCCGACGCTGGAGCACCGTTATCCGATGGCCGTGCTTCCTGATGCGTTACGCCGAGATAGAAACCCGCGGCAAGCGTCGCGACGGTTGCCACGATAAGCACCAGAAAGGCGGCGTTGCGTTTGCGCTTCACGAGAGCAGTCTACGCGTTGTCGCCGGACGCCGCATCGTGATTGGCCTCACAGCGGCGACGCTGCACAACCGGGATGGCTCAGCGGCGGCGCCCTACCGCTATACTTTGCGGATGAAATCTGCCCGCCCGATGGCTTGTGCCCGTGTTCGTAGCCTTTCGAGAAATCGAAAGGGAGAAGGCTGCGCGCAGCTGCGCCTGATTGCCCAGCTTTTGACTCGGGTGCGCATCGAATGAGCACCAACAGAGCCCAGTCCGCCGGCAGTCCGATTGAAGGCACACTGTTCGTCGTCGCGGCGCCGTCCGGCGCGGGCAAATCAAGCCTGGTCAACGCGCTGCTCGAGTGCGAGCCGGCCATCTCGCTGTCGGTGTCGCATACCACGCGACCGCCGCGGCAGGGCGAGCAGTACGGTCGGCACTATTTCTTCGTGGAGCGCGCGGAATTTGAACGCGAGGTCGGCGAAGGGATTTTTCTCGAGCACGCGGAAGTTCACGGCAATCTCTACGGCACGTCGCGGACTACCGTGCAGTCGCTATTGGGCGAAGGGCGTGACGTGCTGCTGGAGATCGACTGGCAGGGCGCCGAGCAGGTTCGACGAAGCAAGCCCGACTGCGTCAGCGTTTTCATTCTGCCGCCTTCGCGGGCCGAGCTGGAGCGCCGGCTGCGCGGGCGCGGCTCGGACAGCGCCGAGGTGATCGAGCGTCGGTTGCACAATTCGCGCGGTGAAATCGCGCACGCGCATGAATTCGACTACATCCTGATCAACGATGCCTTTGCCGACGCCCTGAGCGACCTGCAAGCCATCGTGCGGGCGGTGCGCCAGCGCAGCGCGCTGCAGTGGCGGCGGCACGAGGCGCTGATCGCGGAGCTGCTGGCCGCCGACGGCTGAGCGCTCAGTCGAGCAAGCTCTGCAGGTAGCGTTCGGGGTGGTTGAGAAAACTGCGGGTGAGTGCGAAATGCTCGGTATCCCTGTACTGGACGTGTTCCAGCCCTTGTTCGCCGATCTGATAAATGCGCGCGTTTGGGTAGCTGAGCAGAATCGGCGAATGCGTGGCAATGATGAACTGCGATCGGTCCTGAACCAGTTCGTGCAGCCGGCGCAGCATCGTGAGCTGGCGGGTGGGTGAAAGCGCCGCTTCCGGCTCGTCCAGCAGATAAAAGCCCTGACCACCGAAGCGGTGTGTGATCAGCGACAGGAATGACTCGCCATGGGATTGCTCGTGCAGCGAACGGCCGCCGTATGAATTTATGATTGGCGGGCCACCCGGTTCGCTATCGAGTTCCTCGATTTCGGTAGCCACATTGAAGAAGCTCTCGGCACGCAGAAAGAAGCCGTCCTTCGGACGCCGGGTCGTTTTTGTCAGCAGCAAGTACTCGTGCAAGGCGGAGTGCGAGTTGCGATTCGCAAAGCGAAAGTTCTTCGTGCCACCCTCGGGATTGAAGCCCCACGCCGTCGCGATGGCCTCCATGAGTGTGGATTTGCCACTGCCGTTTTCACCCACCAGAAACGTCACGCAGGGGTGCAGTTCCAGCGTGGCAAAGTCGCGCAGCACGGGCAGGGCGAATGGATAGTGATCGAAGGAGAGTACGCGTTCACGGCGCAGCCGCACGTCCATCACGTAATGTTCGGCATCAATCGCGCGCATGCGGCATCCCTTCGCTTTTTCTGGATGCCATCGTCATGCACCTTGGGCGTACATTCAATCGGCGGGATCTGAATAGCGGCCTGCCGAGACCGGCGCCATCATGGCGCCCGGGCTGGGCTTCCGGTAACTTGTATCCTCTTTCGAACGCATCCGATGACTCCCATGACCGAAACCGTTCGAGCCGCGCCCGACGACCGCACCCTGGTGCGGGTTCGCGGTCTGACCACGGTGCTTAACGGCAAGACCATTTTCGACAAGCTCGACCTGGACATCCCACGCGGCAAGGTCACCGCCATCATGGGGCCCAGCGGCACCGGCAAAACGACCTTACTCAAGCACATCACCGGGCAGATGACGCCGGACGCGGGACAGATCCTGGTCGACGGCCAGGACGTGCCTCAGCTTTCGCGTGAGGCGCTGTACAAGCTGCGCGAGGGCATTGGTTACCTCTTCCAGAATTCGGCTCTGCTGACCGACTTCAGTGTGTTCGAGAACGTGGCCTTTCCGCTGCGCCAGCACACGAAGCTGCCCGAAGTGCTGATCCGCAACGTGGTGTTGCTGAAACTGCAGGCGGTCGGCCTGCGCGGCGCCGCGGAGCTGATGCCGAACGAGCTGTCCGGCGGCATGGCGCGGCGGGTCGCGCTGGCGCGGGCGATCGTGTTCGATCCCATGCTCATTCTTTATGACGAACCGTTCGTGGGGCTCGATCCCGTGGCCCTGAACCAGGTATTGAAATTGATCCGCACGCTCAACGAAACGCTGGGTATCACCAGCGTGCTGGTGGCGCACGAAATCGAGGCGGTGAAGCGGGTAGCCGATCACGTGTTTCTGATCGCCAACGGCAAGGTCGTGGCGCAGGGCGATCCCAAGACCATCGCCAACGACGGCTCGGCCTGGACGCGTCAGTTTTTTGGCGGTGATGAAGATGGTCCCGTGCCGTTTCAGTATCCGGCCGGCGACTACGCGCAGGCGCTGGGCTTTTCCGGAGTCGCCAAATGAGCACGCGTCCCGTACCGACCAGCAACGCGTTTACCGGCGCGCTGGCGCAGATCGGGGGCTGCGCGCTGTTTTTGCTCACCCTGCTGGCGGCAATTCCGCGCAGTTTCCGCTATGTGCGCGAGACGCTGCGCCAGCTGTGGTTCGTCGGCGCGATGAGCCTGACCATCATCATGGTCTGCGGTCTGTTTGTCGGCATGGTGCTGATGCTCCAGCTCTACCACGTGCTGTCGATATTCGGCGGTACCTCGGCCAGCGGCATGGTGGTGGCGCTGTCGGTGTACCGCGAGTTGGGTCCGGTGGTCACCGCGCTCCTGTTCGCTGGCCGAGCGGGCACGTCGATTACCGCGGAGATTGGCCTGATGCGCGCCACCGACCAGATCGATGCGATGGAGATGATGGCGGTCGATCCGATCGCCTATGTCGGCACGCCGCGCTTTCTGGCCGGACTGATCGCGATGCCGTTGCTGTGCTGCGTGTTCTGTGCCATGTCGGTGCTCGGCGGCCATCTGGTCGGCGTCACCTGGCTGGGCATCGACAACGGCACGTTCTGGTCGAACATGACCGCGGTGGTGGATCTGCACACCGACATCGTCAACGGCGTGCTGCTGAAGAGCTTGGCCTTCGGCGCCGTGGTGACGCTTATTGCGGTCTATCAGGGTTTCACCACGCCGCCGACCAGTGAAGGCGTGGCCTACGCCACCACGCGCACCGTGGTCGCTTCGTCGATCGCCATTCTGGCGCTGGACTTCGTCCTCACCGCGTTTCTGATGTGATGGCCGCCATGCATCGTTTCGTTTTTTCTCAGCCCCTATTTTTCCATCGTCTATCGAGGATCGTGCCGTGAGCCAACCGAGAAATTCCTATGCCGTCGGCACCGGCCTGTTCATCGTGCTGGGATTTGCTGCGCTGGTGTACTTGGCGACCCAGACCACCTCCGTCGCCAACACCCAGCACGGCGCCAGTTATACCGTCGACACCCACTTTGCCAACATCGGCCAGCTGAAAGAGCGCGCGCCGGTGAAGATCGCCGGCGTGCGCGTCGGCCAGGTCCAGTCGATCACGCTGGCGCCCGGCGCCGAGGTGGCCGACGTAAAGCTGGCCATTGACAAGAACTACGACAAGATTCCGCTCGATTCGGTGGCCACGATCTTTACCAGTGGTCTGCTGGGTGATCAATACGTCGGTATCGTCTATGGCACCTCCAAGAAGACAGTCGCCCAAGGCGGCACGCTGGCGCTGACCAAGCCGGCCGAGCAGTTGGAGGACATGCTGGGCAAGTTCTTCGGTGCCGGCGGCATGGCCGACAACCTGGGCGGCACATACAAAGTTACGGCGACCTTCTCGAACGTCGGTACGCTATCGGCCGGTGCGGCGGTGAAGATGGCAGGGGTGCCGATCGGCAGCGTGCAGTCGGTCGTGGCCGATCCGGTCAAGCTCGATGCCAAGGTCACCCTGGCGATCGACAACCGCTACAACCAGATTCCCGACGATTCCTCGGCGGCCGTGTTCACCAGCGGCTTGATCGGCTCACAGTTCGTCGCCATACAGCCGGGTGGTTCACCCGATGCACTCAAGAACGGTGATGAAATGGTACTGACCCAGTCTGCGATGCAGCTGGAGGATTTAATCGGCAAGTTCCTGGTCAATGGTTCCTCGTCCACCGACAAGAAAGACGCCGGCAACGGCAAACCCGGCGACAAATCGTCGGATACATCCTCCCCCACTACCCCCGCCGGCAAGCAGTAAGCCGGTCATTGTCCAAGGAGTTCTCCATGTTGCGCAGACTGGCTCTCGTCACCGCTATTGTTATGGGCTCGCTCGTTGCCAGCCCGTCGTTTGCACAGGATCCCGCACCCGCCGCCGCGTCCGCCACGCAGACGCCCGAGCAGATCATTCAATCCATTGCCGACCAGCTGGCCACCGCCATCGACGGTCACCGCGATGAGTTGAAGCAGAATCAGGACAAGCTGATCAGCATCATCGACGAAGTGCTGCTGCCGCACTTTGACATCGACTACGCGTCGATCCTGGTGTTGGGCCAGCACGCCCGCGAAGCGACGCCCGCCCAGCGCGAGCGCTTCGCCAAGGCGTTCTACAACTCGATCACCCACCGCTATGCTGAGGGTCTGCTCGACTACACGCGCGGGCGCGTCAAGGTGTTGCCGTTCAGCGGCGACCTCAACGACAAGCGCACGGTGGTCCGCACTCAGGTGGTGATGGACGACGGCAAGCTGGTCTCGATTGACTACGCATTCCGCAAGAGCCGTTCCGGCGACTGGAAGGCCTACGATGTGATCATCGAGGGCATCTCCTACGTCACCAACTACCGTAATCAGGTCGATGCGGAAATTCGCAAGAGCGGCATCGACACGTTGATCACCAATCTTGAAAACAAA
>Ga0302316_10001356_pt1 | contig 19373 bp, 18 predicted proteins | sample III_Palsa_N3_2_FD_200456 | JGI IMG/M metagenome (GOLD analysis project Ga0302316, IMG submission 200456) | Peat permafrost microbial communities from Stordalen Mire near Abisko, Sweden - III_Palsa_N3_2 | ecosystem: Environmental > Terrestrial > Soil > Palsa > Peat permafrost | place: Sweden...
GCCCGGTAACCTCACGTTACCAATCTCGCATGCACGTTTCACCTGTAAATCCGAACTCTCCATAGACTCCCGTCACTGCCTGTGTCGCTTGTAGCGTCCGGCCATGAGTCGATCACCGAGGTCGTGCGCTCGCATGTACGCCGCGGTCGGCATCGCGCACGGGGCCGCTCGTCGCCCTCGTGCGCCAAGCTTTTTATGCGGGAGATCTCAATGCAGCGAACGCGTAACCCCCTCGTCACTGCCCAACTGGACGGCACGGAGCTGTGCGCCGACTATTGCGAGCAAACGGGGCGTCTTCGTGTTCTGCAGGGCACGACGGTCGTGCAGGAATGGTTTCCTCCCAATTCATGGATCGCCATCGCGTCAGTGGCCGGCGCCCGGAACTGGGGGACGCGGCCCGATTCCAATGAACTTCAAACTCTGCTTGCCAGTCAGGCATCCTTGTTGCGTCTCGGCTAGCGGCTCTGAATGCGCCCGGTGGCGCACGTTCTCGATTGCCCGATAAGCCGGTGTCGCCGGCGCTTTACCACCGCTATGCCTCTTTGAACCCGTTCGATGCGAACAAGGCTTCGGAGGCGCCATTGCCGGGGCTGATCATGACGCAACAACGGCAGTAGCCCAGGGCTCGGATCACGTTTCCAGGCAAGTCTGGCCTCGCATTTTAATCGTTCGTGTTCCGCGCCACGCCTCGGCCCATAACATGAGTTTTTCGAATGTTTATGGCTCGAATTAGTCGCTTGCCGGTCCTCCCGACGCGGACAAGAATTCTGCTCATGCACCGGCGGCACGCCATTCACGGCCGTCGGCAATGTGTTTTTCGCACCACGCTACCTGGTAAAGACCATGCGACTCGAGCGGAATTTTGCTAACGGCCAGTTCATCGAACCCGCAACCGGTGACCTCATCTCCGTCTACAACCCCGCTACTGGGGCCCTGGTTGCCCAGGTCTCGGCTGCTTCGAAGGACGAAGCGATTGCCGCGGTCAACGCCGCCGCAGTTGCGCAGAAAGCCTGGCGTAAGCTGCCGGCCGCCGAGCGGGCGGTCCATCTGCACAAGCTTGCAGATGCGTTGACCGAATGCGCGCCGGCTATCGGCGCCGCGCTCGCGCTGGAGTCCGGCAAGAGCGTCGCGGATGCCACCAACGAAGCCATCTATGCCGCTCAGATCACCCACTATCACGCGGAATGGGCGCGCCGCATCGAAGGCGAAGTCATTCCGAGCGATACCCCCGACGAGAATCTGGTCCTGCATCGCGAGCCGATCGGTGTCGTCGCCTGCCTGATTCCGTTCAACTATCCGGTCTACACGTTGCTGCGCAAGATCGCGCCTGCGCTGATTTCCGGCAACACGGTCGTGGTGCGGCCGAGCAATAACACACCGACTTCGGCATTCGAAATTGCCAAGGCAGTCGAACGCGCCGGTGTACCGGCAGGCGTCGTGAACATTCTGGCCATGAGTCACGCCACAGCAGAAGACGTCTGCACGCATCCGGCGATCGGCATGATCACGCTGACGGGCAGCGTCAGTGCCGGGCGCAAGGTGCTCGAGTATTGCAAGGCGAATATCGCCAAGCCGTCGCTCGAACTGGGCGGCAAAACGCCCGCCATCATCGAGCCGGATGCCGACCTCGAAAAGGCCGCGCGCGAACTGGTGGCGTCCAAGACCACACACTGTGGCCAGTTGTGTACGGCGATCGAACGCGTCTATGTGCATGAGAGCGTGCACGACCGCTTTGTCGCGCTGCTCAGGCAGCACATGAGTGCCGTGAAAATCGGCGACCGCGCTGAAAATGCCGCCCTCATGGGGCCGCTTGTGAACGAGGCATCGCGTCAGTCAATCCACACAATGGTCATGCGCGCTGTGGAAGCGGGCGCCACGCTCGAGACGGGCGGCGAATTGCCCAGCGGTAACGGCTTCTTTTACCCGGCGACGTTGCTGTCGAACTGCCGCCAGGACATGGAGATCATCCAGGAAGAGATCTTTGGGCCGATCATGCCGGTCGTCAAATACGGCACGCTCGACGAAGCGCTTGAGATGGCTAACGATCACCAGTTCGGTTTGTCGTCAGTGCTTTACACCGAGAACTATCGCTCCGCGATGAAAATCGCCAACGGCATCGAAGCAGGGGAGCTGTACGTGAACCGCACGCCGGCCGATCCCTATCAGGGCTTCCACGCAGGCTGGAAGCGCTCTGGCCTGGGCGGCGACGACGGCAAGCACGGCATGCTCGAGTTTACGCAGACGCGCCTCGTGGTCATGAAGTACTAAAGGCTCGATACACACTCTAGCCCGGCACGCTGCGCATAGCGGCATGCCCTTTCTGAACCTGCAGTTTCGTGTAAGCACGCTGCAACCATAACAAAGATATCGGAGATGCGACAAAGCCGGCGCAACAACGCGCTGTGGGCTTTGTGTGTCTCCCAGGAGCACCTCAGTGTCATCTCAACCGGTTCAATCCAACGCCGCGCTGTCGGTCGCTCACGACGCAGCCGCCTTGCGGAAAAACGCTGCACAGCGCTATGTACAACTGCTGTTGCTGGTGATCGCCGCTGGCGCGATCTATCCGATTCTCTATCTGCGGCAGGTGTATCAGCCGACCATGCTGGAGGTGTTCCATATCACCGACAGCCAGCTCGGCTATCTGTACTCGTCGCTCGGGACGATCTTCCTGCTGAGCTATCTGCCGAGCGGCTGGCTCGCTGACCGCATCGCGCCGCGAATGCTCATTAGCTTCTCACTGGTCGCAACCGGCGCGCTGGGCCTGTGGTATTCGAGCGCGCCGTCGTTTCATCTGCTGATGGTCATCTTCGGCGGCTGGGGCCTGTCGACCGGTCTGACGTTCTGGGCCGCTGTCATCAAGCGCGTCTCAATGCTTGCCGGAGCAGATGAACAAGGCCGTTTCTTCGGCTTTCTCGACGGTGGACGTGGCCTGATCGAAGCGCTGCTAGCGACCGTTGCGATCACCTTGTTTGCCTGGGTTACGCAGACGCGTGGCGAGCCGGTCGCGGCAGGTTTCAAGCTGGTCGTCTATATGTACGCGTTTCTGTGCATTGCGCTCGGCATAGTGCTCGGTCTCGTGAAGGACCCGCAGGGAGGCGAGGCTGCCGCGGACCACGCCGCCGCACGCAGGCGCAGCAACGTCCTCGTCGACCTGAAGACGCTCGCCTCGATTCCGGAACTGTGGCTGGTGGCCGCGATTGTGTTCTGCGGCTATCAGGTCTTCTGGGCGACCTACAGCTTTTCGGCGTATCTGCATGAAGGCGCCATTGGCCTCTCCGTGGTGATGGCCGGCACGATCACGACGCTCAAGCTGTGGATGCGGCCTATCGGTGGGATTGGCGGCGGTTTCCTTGGCGACCGCTTCTCGAAGGTCTCCGTACTGGTGATCGCGCTGTTCCTCGCCGCACTCTCGCTGCTCGGACTGGTTGCCGCGCCTGGCATCGGCAGTCACGTTGCGCTGGTTTTCCTCGTGTTGTTCATCGGCATTCTGACTTACGCGATTCGCGGCCTGTACTGGTCGTTGCTCGACCGCTGCAATGTGCCCGTCGAAACGATGGGCCTGGCAATCGGTTTGATCTCGGTACTCGGTTATTCGCCGGACGTCTTTCTGCCGCTTATCAACGGCTATCTGACGCAGACCTACCCCGGCGTATTCGGTTATCAACTCTATTTTGGTTATGTGGCCGCAGTGGCCGTGCTCGGTGGCTTTGCTGCGCTGGCGCTCAGAAACATGCTTAACAGGAAAGAAGGTCTGTAAATGAAAGTTGTCTCGCTCGAAACGCATATCGTCGCCGTGCCGCCGCCGCATCTGGGCGGCATGTACTGGATCTTCGTCAAGCTGAAGACGGCGTGCGGGATTGAGGGCGTCGGCGAAATCTATTCGGCGACGTTTCATCCGAATGCGATGACCCACCTCATCGACGATGTGTTCGGCCGCTATCTGCTCGACAAGGATCCGCATCACGTCGAGCGGCTGTGGCGTGAAGCCTATTCGAGCGGATTTACGCAGCGTCCCGACCTGACCATGATGGGTATCGTCAGCGGCCTGGAGATGGCCTGCTGGGACATCATCGGCAAGGCCGCCGGCAAACCTGTCTACGAACTGATGGGCGGCATGGTCAACGAACGGCTTCGCTCGTACACCTATCTGTATCCCAAGAATCGCGACGGCGAATACGATTACGACGATCCCGATCTCGCGGCCGAATGCGCGGTCCAGAACGTGAGGCGCGGCTTCACGGCGGTCAAGTTCGACCCGGCAGGTCCGTACACCGCGTATTCCGGTCATCAGCTGTCGATGGAAGTGCTGGACCGTTGCGAGCTGTTTTGCCGCAGGGTGCGCGAAGCGGTGGGCAGCAAGGCCGATTTGCTGTTCGGCACGCATGGGCAAATGGTGCCGTCGTCGGCGATCCGCCTTGCCAAACGTCTCGAGAAATACGATCCACTGTGGTTCGAAGAGCCGGTGCCGCCGGGACAGGAAGGCGCGATGGCGCAAGTGGCCAAACACACCAGCATTCCTATCGCGGCCGGCGAGCGTCTGACCACCAAGTATGAATTTTTCAAGCTGCTCGAAGCAGGCGCTGCGTCGATCCTGCAGTTGAACGTGGCGCGCGTAGGCGGTCTTCTCGAAGCGAAGAAAGTGGCGAGCATTGCCGAGGTGTACTACGCGCAGATCGCGCCGCACCTCTACAACGGTCCGGTGGGCGCCGCAGCGAGCATTCAACTGGCGGCTTGCACGCCGAACTTCCTGATTCAGGAAAGTATCGGTACGTGGGGCGGATTCCATGCGGAAGTGTTGAAGACGCCGATTCGCTGGGAAGACGGCTACATCATTCCGTCGCGGGAGCCGGGTCTGGGCGTTGAACTGAACATGGACGTGGTGCGGCAGCACTCGCCGTACAGCGGTGAACGCCTGCATTTGCAGATGGCCGCGAAGCCCGCTGACGTCAAGGATCTTGCGCCGGCCAAGGGTTGAGCTTGAGAGTTACTTTCGCATTCACTGAAGCGGGCGCCGTCGGGCGAACTACACCATGAACTACGACTACATTATTGTCGGCGCTGGCTCCGCGGGCTGCATTCTCGCGAATCGCCTGACGGCCTCGGGTGAATACTCCGTGCTGCTGCTCGAAGCGGGCGGCAAGGATAGCTCGTTCTGGTTCAAGGTCCCAGTGGGTTTCACCAAAACGTACTACAACGAAACCTATAACTGGATGTACTACAGCGAGCCCGAAAAGGAGCTCGACAACCGGCCGATCTATTGTCCGCGCGGCAAGGTGCAGGGTGGCTCTGGATCGATCAACGCGATGATTTTCGTGCGCGGTCAACCGCACGACTTCGACGACTGGGCGGCGGCTGGCAACAAAGGCTGGTCGTTTAACGACGTGCTGCCGTATTTCCGCAAGCTCGAGTCGCATCCGCTTGGCAATACTGAATACCACGGCGACGACGGCCCGATTCGCATTTCACCGATGAAAGATGCCGTGCATCCGATTTGCCATGTGTTTTTGAAGGGCTGCGAGCAGGCGGGTTATGGGCGGAGTCAAGACTTCAATGGTGCGCAGTTTGAAGGCGTGGGCATTTACGACGTGAACACGCGCAACGGACAGCGTTCGTCGAGCAGCTTCGAATATCTTCATCCGGTGCTGGAGCGCAAGAATCTGAGCGTGGAGCGTGACGTGCTGGTGAGCCAGGTGCTGTTCGATGCCAGCAAGCGTGCGACGGGCGTAGTGGTCAAGCAGGGTGGCAGTGAGCGCCGATTCGTCGCGAATCGCGAGGTGATCTTGTCGGCAGGCGCGGTGGATACGCCGAAGCTGTTGCAACTGTCGGGCGTCGGCGCCAAGGCGTTGCTTGCGCAGCATCGTATTCCGCTCGTGCATGAATTGCCGGCAGTCGGGGAAAACCTGCAGGATCATCTGTGCGTGAGCTTCTACTATCGCGCCAACGTCAAGACGTTAAACGACGAAATGCGGCCGTGGCTCGGCAAGCTCAAGCTGGGCTTGCAGTATCTGTTGACCCGCAAGGGGCCGCTCGCGATGAGCGTGAACCAGTCGGGTGGTTTCTTCAAGGGTAACGATCAGCAGACGCAGCCTAACCTGCAGCTCTATTTCAACCCGTTGTCGTATCGCATTCCTAAGAGCAGCAAGGCGAGCCTCGAGCCGGAACCGTATTCGGGCTTCCTGCTGGCTTTCAATCCATGCCGGCCGACGAGCCGCGGCTCGATTGAAATCGCTTCGAACCGCGTGGAGGATGCGGCGAAGATCCGTATCAACGCGCTAACCACCGACAAAGACATCAACGAGGTGATTCAGGGCTGTGAACTGGTGCGCAAGGTGATGGCCACGCCGGCGCTGCTGGGCATCACGGTCGAAGAGATTTCACCGGGGCCGCAGGTCAATACGCGAGAGGGCTTTCTGCAGTATTTCCGCGAGCAGTCGGGCTCGATTTACCACCTGTGCGGATCGTGCGCGATGGGTTCGGATGCGCAGACGTCGGTGGTCGACGAACGCCTGCGCGTGCATGGTATCGCGGGGTTGCGGGTGGTGGATGCGTCGATCTTCCCGAACATCACATCCGGCAATATCAATGCTCCGACGATGATGGTGGCGGAGAAAGGGGCGCAGATGATTCTCGAGGATGCGCCAATGGATGTCGCGGCCAAGCGTGGTCAACCGGACCTGACGGCGACGCATTGAGTATCAGCAGAGCGTCACAGCGCGTCGTGCAACACGGCGCGCCCTTGCGTCATATCCCGCAAGGCATCGCGCGCCGCGTCCAGCGCAGTAACAGGCATCTCGATCGTCAACCGCACTTCCATTTCATACCCGCTATCAGCCAGCGCATAACCTTCCTGTTCGATCCAGCGTCGCACGCGCGCTTCGTCGGGATAGCCGATCTCCACGGTCAGCAAGGTTTGCGCAATCCGTTCGATGCGCGGCGCGTCCTGCAGCACGCGAGCAATTGAGTCGGCATACGCGCGCACGAGGCCACCGGCACCTAGCTTCACGCCGCCGTAGTAGCGCACGACGGCGGCCAGCACGCCGTCGAGGTCGTGATGGCGCAATACTTCAAGGATCGGCCTGCCGGCGGTGCCGGACGGCTCGCCGTCGTCGGACATGCCGGAATGTCCCCCTGCCAGCAGGGCCCAACACACGTGTGTTGCGTTGGGATGCGCTTCACGCAGGCGGCGCAGTTCGACCATCGCCGCATCGCGGTCCGCAACGGGAATTGCATAAGCGATAAAGCGGCTCTTGCGGATTTCGATTTCTGCAGAGACGGATGTTGAAAGAGTGTGACTCACGTTTATGGAACTCGATTAAATCAATTAAACCACTTGCCTGAACGCCGTTTTCTGCCGTGCATATATTGACCCCGATGGACCGGCTACGACATGATATGCCTACACAGTGCCTACATGGACGGGGGATGAAACAGGAACGCTTTACAGCGGTGCGCATCGACGCATCCGCTTGTCAATCGCAACACGCGAGGGGCCGTCTGCTGCCGCTCGTGGCAACGTTGCTTTTCTCCGCACACGGCGGGGTCGCACTGGCCGGCGATGTCGCACGGGATACGCCTGCTGCCTCCATGGCGCTCGCGACAGGGCTTTATGCGACGCCCGGGACGTCCACGTCGGTATCGGTCGTGGCGACGCCGAGCGTGACCGCAACCGCGCTTCCCCAGGAATCTCCCCCGAACAAGGTCTCGCCGCCGCAGCCTGTCGTGGTCGCTGCGCCACTCCCTTCGAAGGCTTCGACGGCTCCCGAGACCACCGACTGGACCAACTACGTGGCTATGATCGCGGGCATCGTGGGCGCGATTACGGGCATTGCTGGCGCCATCATGGGCGCCTTGGGCCTTCGCAGAGCCAGCAGGCACTGAGGCCACGGCCAACCTTTCATTAGGGTTAACGGCTATTTGACAATAATCCCTTTCGGACGCGGGGGTTAATCTTAAACGCGTACTTACCTAGACTGTAGAGACTGACTGACGAACAGGGCTGTTCGTTGCAGGACAAACAAAAGTCTGGAGGTATTAGCCATGAAATCCCTTATTCAAGCCGTTGTCGTTGCCGCTGCGCTCGCTGCACCGGTCGCCGTGTTCGCTCAATCGAACCAGCCTCTCACCCGTGCGGAAGTGCGCGCCCAATTGGTGCAGGTCGAACAGGCTGGTTATCACCCGGGCGACGGTGACCAAAATTTGTATCCTGCGCAGATTCAGGCTGCTGACGCCAAAATAGCAGCACAAAACGGTGCAACAGATGTGGGTGGCGTCGCAAATGGTTCGTCGGATATGGCACAGCCAGCCGTGTCGAAGTCGAACCAGAACTGAATGTCCGGCCGCTGATGCGTTGATCTCGCGCCGCGGAAGAATACCGGGCGCATCTGCTCATTGAAGACTACTGTATGAGCGCGCACTACCGCAGAGCGGCGCCGTGCAGAGAGCTGGCCCGCTAACGGATTCGATGGCGGTAGCGGGTCGCTTTCACCTTGAATACCTCCGCCGTCGGGCTCCCGATGGCTTCGCTCAGACGTTTGCAGTCTGGGCGCTTTTTCCTTTTCGACCATTACTAAATATTCCTCGCGCTGCTCCCGCTTGCGCGCGTGAGCACGCGGGCGCCCTCGTCTGTTGCGATTCGCCGGAAACGAAGTGTAAGAGTCCGCACATAGGGATATTCAAATTGTGATGAGAGTATGTGTGCTCCCAGACGGAACATGTGAACGGAAATACCTATGCGAAGGGATTTTTGCTTATCGCCTTCATTCGAATTCGAGTTGGCCCGTGCTGGTGATCTCCTGTTCGCCTGTGAGATTGACGCTACCGCTACAGCTAGCTTCACGGACAAGGACCCGCTCCCCAAACTCTCGGTACGCGGCTACACGGTTCTCTACGCCGGCAAGCCGATCTATGAGGCCGAATCGCCTGATGCCGCAATTATCTGCCTCGATCGGCACATCAATGTCTATGAGTGACCGGCCAACGCGCATCGCCGCGTGACTTCCTTGCCCCGTCTCGCGACGGCTGGTAGCGTAAAAGTACGTGCTAACATGTTGCCGTGCAACCAATACGTACGCGAGACCGGCTATGAATACAATGACACCGGCAAAAACCGACGCGGACGAGAGCCAGGGAAAGTCTCTGCGCCTCGTCGCCTATGAAAATTTCACGCAGCAAATCCTGAACGCCAATATCCGGCCTGGGCAATTCGTCTCGCAACGCGAACTGATGGTCCTGACCGACATGCCGCTTGGCGCGATTCGTGAGATGGTGCCGCGCCTCGAAGCCGAGGGGCTCATCAAGACCGTGCCGAATCGCGGTCTTCAGGTCTGTCATGTCGATCTGCGATTGATCCGCAACGCCTTTCAGTTGCGCCTCATGCTCGAGCGGGAGGCGGTAGCAAATTTCACCCGTACCGCATCCGACGCCGACCTTGAAAAGATCGAGCGGGCGCACAGGGATATCGTGCGCCGGGCCGTGGCCAAGAAAATCGACGATCGTCTTCTCAATGACGCACAGACAGTCGACTGGGGTCTGCACGACATGATGATCGATGCGATGGGCAACGATATCGTCTCGAACATCTATCGCGTCAACAGCTTGCGCATCCGCCTGATCCGCCTCGAACACGTGGTCCTGAGGCCCGAAGTGGTGGTGCCGACGATGAATGAACACCTCGAACTGATTGCGGCCATTCGTGAGCGCGACGTGGCAAAAGCGGTCGCTGTGCTCAGCACGCATATCGAGAACGCACGCCAACGCTCGATGGGCAACTTTGGCTAGCAGCGCGCGGGCCGGCCAGATCGGCCCGCGGAACATCTGGAATGTCTCTTACGCTCCGTAAAAATTCTTCTTTGACGCCTCGTCGATTTCTAACTAACATGTCAGCTACAGTTCGGTCCGTCATTGGATGATGGCTGGATCGCGCCGGATCGATTCCGAACGCCCACCGCGGCGGTGGCGCCCCGGGGCGTATGACTGAAGGAGACGGGTTATGCCTTTCGAAGGACAGGGCGTGCTGGCAGCGGTGACGACGCCGCTCGATGCAGCGAATCACGTGGATGTGGCCCTGCTGGCGCAGCATTCGGTTGATCTTCTGCGGCGCGGCTTACACGGCATTACTCTGTTCGGCACGACTGGCGAGGGCCAGTCGTTCACGGTCGCCGAGCGGAGCGCTGCGCTCGAAGGGCTGCTTGGGCGCGGAGTCAGCAGCGGTGATCTGGTTGTTGGCGCGGGCGCTGCGGCACTGGGCGATGCAATCTCCCTGACGCGGCATGCGCTGGCGCAGGGCTGTCGCCGTGTCTTGCTCGTACCGCCGTTCTATTTCAAGGATATCAGCAGCGCCGGCGTGGTCGAAGCGATCGGCCAGGTGATCGACGCGGCCGACGATCCGGGTTTGCGCGTCATCCTCTATCACATTCCTCAGGTCTCCGGAGTGAATTTCGACGACGAGGCCATTGCGACACTGCGTCAGCGCTACGGGAACGTGATAGACGGCATCAAGGACAGCAGCGGGAACCTGGACCATTCGCTCGCGCTGATCCGCTATCATCCCGGCCTGAAGGTCTATGTGGGCGCAGAGGACACAATTGGACGCGCGCGGGCAGCGGGCGGCGCCGGATCGATCTGTGGGCTCGCCAATATCGCGCCGGAGCAGGTTCGCGCGTCTTACGACCACGAACAGGATCCAGACTTCGGCGTGCTAAAGGATCTGCTGCGGGCAGTAGCAGGTCAGCCCTTTGTGCCGCTTCTCAAGGCATGGGTCGCAGCCTGCCAGGACAACGACGGATGGCGTCGTGTACGGGCGCCGCTCATGTCCATTGACGCGGATGTAAAAGCCGCATTGCCGCGTGCACTGCTGGCCGGCACGACGCTTTGACGGTGTAAGCGAACGCCACTGCTGGTAGTCACGCACTGAGCCGATGCGAACCCGCGCACGCTGCGAGAACAAGGAGACACGATGGATCACGAAATCTGCCTGCCCGAGAGGGCCGGCGATACATCCGAGGCGTTGTTCGCCGCACTGCGCGATGCCCTCGGCACCACCGCTGTGCTGACCGGCGACGACATCCCCACACGTAACGAACAGGACTGGAGCACGCTCGGGCCACAGCGGCCCCTCGCGGTGCTACGTCCTGTGGACACACCCGGTGTGGCTGCGGCGATGCGCATCTGTACGCAGTATCGCGTACCGGTGGTGCCGCAGGGCGGATTGACGGGACTGTGCGGTGGCGCCCGGCCCATCGAGGGGGCGGTGGCGTTGTCGCTCGAGCGCATGGTGGGGATCGAAGAGATCGACCCCGCATCGGCAACCATGACGGTCAGGGCGGGTACGCCGCTGCAGCGGGTGCAAGAGGCCGCGGATGAGGCCGGCTTTTTCATTCCACTGGACCTCGGTGCGCGCGGTTCGTGCGCGATCGGCGGCAATCTGTCGACAAACGCGGGCGGCAACCGTGTGATCCGCTACGGCATGGCGCGCGAAATGGTGCTGGGGCTCGAAGTCGTGCTGCCCGACGGCAGCGTGGTCACGAATCTCAACAAGATGCTGAAGAACAATGCGGGCTACGACCTCAAGCATCTGTTCATCGGCAGCGAAGGGACGCTCGGCATCATCACACGCATCGTCCTGCGCCTGTCTGCCAAACCGGGTTGCACGATGGCAGCGCTGTGCGCACTCGAAAGCTACGACAAGCTGATCGCGTTACTGAACGCTGCGCGCCACGGCCTGGGGCCGCTCCTGTCCGCTTTCGAGGTGATGTGGCCGGATTACTGGCAGACGGTCACGCAGCGCGTACCCGGGGTGAGCAATCCGCTACCGGGAGAGCATGCCTGCTATGTACTGATCGAAGCGCAGGGGATGGACGAAGCGTACGACGCCCCGCGTTTCGAGGCCTGGTTGATGCATCAGATCGAAGATGGCGTACTCGCCGACGGAGTGCTGGCCCAATCGCTCGGGGACGTACAGGCATTCTGGGGTGTGCGCGATGCCTGTGCGGAATTTCCGCAGGTCCTCGGGCCTCACGAACCATTCGACATCGGTTTGCCCGTCGCGGTGATGGACGAATACGTGAGCGCATGTCTCGCCGCCTTGCGCGCCCGTTTTGCCGGCGCGGTCGCGCTCTTCTACGGGCACATCGGCGATGGCAACCTGCATATCGTCGCCTGCGTGCCGGGTGCTTCGCCGCAACCGAAAGAAGAGATCACCGCGATTGTCTACGGCCTCGTGCAACAGTTCGGCGGGACGATCTCAGCCGAACATGGCATCGGCATCACCAAGAAGCCGTGGCTGCCGTACACGCGCAGCGAACCGGAGATTGCCCTGATGCGCCTCCTGAAAGCCGCGCTCGATCCGCTGAATCTGCTCAATCCCGGCAAGGTGGTTTAAACCGCCGTGCACGATCACCGGCACGAGACCGGATGCGGTATCCCGTCAAGGGAACAACAAGGAGACGAGATGGAGACGAACCTGCACCCCATACACGGGGATGAAGAGGTTTTGGTGGAGCGCGCAATCAGGCGTGCCAAGTGGCGGATCGTGCCGTTTCTGATCCTGATGTACATGTTGTCGTATCTGGATCGGGCGAACATCGGTTTTGCGCAGCAGTCCTATCAGGCGTCGACCGGCGTGAGCAACGCCGCGTTTGCCTTCGGCGCAGGTATTTTCTTCATCGCCTATGCGTTGTTCGAAGTGCCAAGCAATCTGATGATGCATCGTGTCGGCGCGCGCGTCTGGCTTTCGCGCATCATGGTCACATGGGGGCTGATTTCGGCGGCCATGGCGTATGCGTCGAGCGATTCGCTGTTCTCGTTCATCCGATTCTTTTTAGGCGCCGCCGAGGCGGGGCTGTTCCCGGGTGCGGTTCTCTACATGACGTACTGGTTTCCGGCTCGCGCACGTGGACAGATCATGGGGATCTTCTACTTCGGCTCACCGCTGGCCTTGATGCTGGGTGGTCCGCTGTCGGGCATGCTCCTTGAGCTCGATGGCCTGTTCGGCCTGCATGGCTGGCAATTGATGTTCCTGGTGGAAGGTCTGCTCGCGTCGGTGGTGGGTGTGTGGGGCTATTTCTATCTGTGCAATCGTCCCGAAGACGCGAAGTGGATGCCGCGCGATGAAGCACAAGCGCTCACGCGCGCACTTGCTGCCGAAGATCGGCAGAAGCAGAAAATCGGCAAGATGACTTTCCGCGCCGCACTGGTCGATCCGAAGCTGCTGCATTTCGCGCTCCTCTATTTCTCGATCCAGATTGCAGGCTACGGGGTGGCGTTTTATTTGCCGACCCAGGTAAGTGCGCTGCTGCATGTCAAGGTGGGTCTGCACGTCGGGCTGATCTCGGCTATTCCGTGGGCCTGCGCCATTGTGGCGGGTGCGTTTTATCCGGGCTTCGCGGTGCGTACCGGACACCGGCGTGGTTTCGCGGTGCTCTCGGCGCTCTCGATTGCGTTTGGTCTTGCGGTTTCGGCCAATATGGGTCCCGTCGGGGCGATCGTGGCCCTCTGTTTCGTCACGATGGGCATCATGACGGTACAGCCGATCTTCTGGACGTTTCCAGCGGCCTATCTGGGCGGCACCGCAGCGGCAGGGGGCTTCGCGGTGATCAACGCGATCGGCAATCTTGGTGGTTTCTTTGCGCCGACCGTGCGCAACGCAGTGGAGGCGTCGTTTCACTCGGTACCTGCGGGACTTTATGTGCTTGCGGCGAGCGGCCTCGTGGCGGCGCTTCTGCTTGCCATGCTGCGTCCCGCGCAAGCCGATCGCCGCGCGTCCGATCCGGCCGAGCCTTTGCGCGCGGAAGTGTGATACACGGCGGCAAACTACTACGACGACGCAGCCATACTTACTATGAGACGGAGACAGCGAGCATGAGCGATATCGCGCAAAGTCAGCCCACCCCGCCAAGAATCCGCCGAGGCCAGAATGTAGCGCTCGTGCTGCTGATGGTGAGCGGTGTCGTCAACTATATGGATCGCGGCACGCTGGCTGTCGCCAACCCGATGATCCGTACCGAACTCGGACTTTCGCTCGGTCAGATGGGTCTGCTGCTGTCGGCGTTCTTGTGGATCTACGCGGTGTGCCAGTTGCCGATTGGTGGCCTGGTCGACCGCATTGGCCCGCGCCGGTTGCTGGGCGTTGGACTCGTCGTGTGGTCGCTGGCGCAGATGGCCGGTGGCCTCGCGTCCAGCTTCGGCTTCTTTATCGTTGCGCGCGCCGTGCTCGGCATTGGCGAAGCGCCACAGTTTCCTTCGGCCGCCCGGGTCGTGAGCAACTGGTTTCCGTTGCGCTCGCGCGGCACGCCCACCGGCATCTACAACGCGGCCTCGCCATTGGGGAGCGCGCTTGCACCGCTCTGCCTGTCGTTTGTCGTGGTGTCGTTCAACTGGCGCTGGGCATTCATTGCAACGGGCATGCTGGGTCTTGTGGTGGCAATCGTCTGGTTCGTGCTGTATCGCGATCCGGACAAGTCGCAGATGACCGAGACAGAGCGCCGCTATCTCGACGAGGACAGCCATTCCGCAGGCGAAGCTCCCCCCAAGCTCACGTTCGCCGAATGGCGTGGTCTGTTTTCGTATGGGACGACCTGGGGGATGCTGATCGGCTTCTTCGGTTCGGTCTACCTCAACTGGGTGTATCTGACGTGGTTGCCGGGCTATCTGACGATCGAGCGGCACATGAGCCTGATACATACGGGCTTCGCGGCATCCGTGCCGTTCCTGTGCGGCATCGTCGGGGCGCTGGTGGCGGGTTGGTTCTCCGATCTGATTACCCGAGGCAGCCGTTCGCCGGTGGCGAGTCGCCGCAACGCGGTGGTAGTCTCGATGCTCGGCATGATGGTCTTCACGATTCCGGCTGCTCTCGTCGAGAGCAATGCGATTGCGGTCGCCTGCATTTCGGTGGTGGTCTTTCTGGGCAATGCGGCGGCCGCCTCGTCATGGGCGCTGGCGACAGCGGCGGCGCCACCCAGCCGCATCGCCTCGCTGGCGGCCATCCAGAACTTCGGTGGTTTTCTCGGTGGTGCGTTGGCGCCGATCGTGACCGGCTTTATTGCCCAGGCGTCGTCGTTCGTGCCAGCGCTCCTGACGGCCGCAGGCATCGCGGGTGCCGGGGCGATGGCCTATCTGCTGCTGGTGCGCAAACCGATTCCCGAACAGGAAAGCGCGGCAGGCGTGGCTCATGTACCCGCTTGACGAGAGCGGGACATGCGTTGCGCGTCGCGATTGAAACAGTATTTTTTGAGGAGAGGTTGATGGGTCATACATCGAAGCCCGCGGGTGTTATCGAGGGCATTGTTCCCGTGATGCTGACGCCGTTCGACGAGAGCGGAGCGATCGACTACGGCGGACTCGAGCGCCTGATCGAATGGTATCTCGAGCATGGCGCGGACGCGTTGTTCGCAGTCGCGCAGTCGAGTGAAATGCAGTTCCTGAGCCTTGAGGAGCGGGCCGCGCTCGCACGCTTTGTGGTGGATAAGGTGGCGGGGCGGGTGTCCGTGGTCGCGTCCGGTCATATCAGCGACGATCCGGATGCGCAGACTGAAGAACTGCTGGCGGCTGCAGCATCGGGGGCGCAAGGGGTGGTGCTGGTCACAAATCGGCTCGATCCAAAGCGTGAGGGCACGGCGACCTTTCTGACGAATCTGCGACGCCTGCTGCAGCGTTTGCCGTCCGACCTGCCGCTCGGGCTTTACGAATGTCCCGCGCCGTATCGGCGGCTGCTTTCAGACGAAGAGCTGAAGGCCTGTATCGACACGGGACGCTTCGTCATGCTTAAGGACGTCAGTTGCGATCTGCCCACCGTGAAGCGGCGCGTCGCGTTGGCCGAGGGGTCACCGTTGAAGATCCTGAATGCGAATGCCGCGATCGCATGGGATGCGATGAAGGCCGGCTCGGCAGGTTTCAACGGTGTATTCACCAACTTTCACCCGGATCTTTACCAATGGCTGCGTAGTGGGAGCGCTCGCGATCCGCTGCTAGCCGAAGAATTGTCGACGTTTCTGGTGGTTGCGGCAGTGTCGGAGGCACTCGGCTACCCGGCGCTCGCGAAGATCTACCATCAGCGCATCGGCACATTCAACTCGATCCGTTGCCGCGTGATCGACTACGACGTGCGTGAACGTTTCTGGGCGCTCGACGCGGTGCTCGACAAGATCGTTGCCGGCACCGAGCATTTCCGCGCGCGGATCGCTGCGGTGCGCTAGCGGAACTGGAACAGCGACGCGGGCGTGTCGACCAGCACGGCGCGTAACTGGTCTGGCTGATTCACGAAAGACTCGAGTTGATCGCGAGTCAGCCGGGCGTTCTGCACGTCTTCGAATTGCGTATGCGGCCAATCGGTGCCCCACACCAGACGGTCGACGCCAAATTCACGAACCAGCGCGGGCCATGCGCTAGCGGCGACCGCCAATGCTGCAGCCGGATCATCGCGCTCTGCGCTCACGCGATACGCACCCGACACTTTCACCCACACCTGTCGCGTCGGTCCGAGCGAGAGGAGAGTGGCGAAGCCCGGGTCACCGGTGCCGAGCGCCGGATCGAAGCGGCCAAAATGATCGACCACCATATGCACGCCGCTGGCAAGCGCGGCGGCCGCAATCGCTGAAAGACGTGCTGCCTCGATCTGCACCTCGAGATGCCAGCCCAGGTCCGCCATGCGTTCGAGAAACGGAGCCCATGTCGTATCGCCAAAGTCGGGCAGCGCCGCGCCGATCAGATTGGCACGCACGCCGACCACGCCATGGGCATGCCAGGTTTCGATCTGCGCGATATCGCGAGCTGGATCCACTACGACGATGCCGCGTAACTGTTCGGGGTGTGCGTCGAGACAGGACAGTAGAAAGCCGTTGTCGGTGCCGAGAAAACTCGGCTGAACCAGAACACCGTGCGATAAGCTCAGGCTTGCGAGCATCGCGCGATAGTCGTCGAGCGTGGCCTCATAGGCTGGCGCATAGCGCCGGCCCGATGCGAGCGCCAAGCCGTGCACGAACACGTGCGCGTGACTGTCGATGCCCGTGACGGGCAGAGCAGTATCAGTGCATGGGGCGGACGTACCGTTAGAAGCAGTCATTCGTGACACTCAACTCAAGCTGCGGGTTCTTCGTCCAGTGTACGGCCGCGTGTCTCCGGCAGCATGAGGATCGAGACCGCGACTATCGCATAGGCGATCGCAGCATCGATACCAATCGCAAAGCCCAGAGAAAATTGGCCGGCGAGGTGTCCGACCATGACCGGGAAGCCGGCCGAGACCACTCGTCCAAAGTTATAGCAGAAGCCGACACCGGTGCCGCGCGTGCCACGCGGATAGAGTTCGTTGAAGAGCGCACCCATGCTCGCGGGAATTCCGGCAGCGAAGAAACCGAGCGGAAAGCCTAAGGCAAGCATGGCCTGATTCGACATCGGCAGGAAGACGTACAGGATCACCGTCGCTACGCAGCAGACCGAAAACAGCAGGATGGTTTGGCGGCGGCCGATGGCGTCGAGCAGCACCGACGCAGCCAGACAGCCGAAAAAGAACGCCAGGATGATGACCGCGAGATAGCCGCCGGTGCTGAGCACCGAGAGATGCCGCTCGGTCTTCAGAAAGGTTGGCAACCATGTCGTCAGCGCGGAATAGCCGCCATGTGCGCCGACGCCGAGCAGGCCGCCGATCAGCGTCATGCGCAGCACGTCCGGCGCGAAGATCGAGAGCAGCGGGACGCGTTCGGCGGAGCCAGGCTTACCTTCCGGCACGCCCTTCTTCGCAGCGACAACCGGCTCCTTGAGATTGCGCCGTACGTAGACGATCAACAGTGCAGGCAGGATGCCGATGCCAAACATCACACGCCAGCCGAGCGCAGGTGACAGAAACGAGAAAACGCCTGCATAGAGCAGTACCGCTGCGGCCCAGCCGACGGCCCATGCGCTTTGCACAGCGCCCATGGCCTTGCCGCGATGCCGGTTGCTGATGGTCTCGGCCATCAGCACTGCACCGGCTGCCCACTCGCCGCCAAAGCCAAAACCTTGCAAAGCCTTCAGCACGATGAACTGTGGAAAGTTTTGTGCAAACGCGGACAGCAGCGTGAAAATCGAAAACCAGGCCACCGTGATCTGCAAGGTCCGCACGCGGCCGTAGCGATCCGCTGCCGCGCCGCAAATCCAGCCGCCCAGCGCCGATGCGACCAGCGTCACGCCGCTAACAAGCCCCGCCTGGGTTTTGCTGATGCCCCATTCGGCGATGATCGCAGGGATCACGAGGCTGAACATCTGCACGTCGAGCGCATCGAGCGCCCAGCCGCCGAAACAGGCCCAGAACGTGCGCCGCTCGTTCTTCGATACTTCGCCATACCAGGAAAACATCTGGACTCCACGCGCCATATGCCGGCGTCGACGATGCTGCTTGTTAAACCCCAAAGAAGCGTGACGACGCGCCGCTCAGCGGATCTCTATGTCGTACGCAAAGTGTTGTGCGGCGCCTCGCGAGAGACGCCATTCGAGCGGTGCGCCGTCGTAACCGTAAGCGACCCGTTCGATCACGACGATCGGGCTATGTGCCAGCACGCCAAGCGTGGCGACGTCCTCTTCATTGGCGGTCTCTACCGTCAGCCGTTCGTCGGCGCGCGCTACCACGCGGGCGCAGCGCTGTTCGTAGAACGGATAGAGCAGCGGACCGAAGTCCTCGATCGGGCAGTCGGCCAGCGCAGCGAACGGCTCATGCGGCAACCAGATTTGCTCGGCCACGATCGGCTGGTCGTCGATTAACCGTAAGCGCACCAGCCGGATCGCTTTGGCGCCCGTTTTGAGGCTGAATCTCGCCACGACCGCTTTGGGCGCGCGCATCACGGCGCGCTCGAGAATGCGGCTCTCAGGGACGCGTCGCTCGCCCGTGGGCGAGTGAAAACGGAAGAACCGGAACAGCGAGCGATCGAAGGCGGCGCGGCGCACGAAGGTGCCGCGTCCCTGGAATCGTTCTACCAGCCCTTCGCGCTCAAGCAGGTCGACTGCCTTGCGCACCGTGCCGACCGCGAGGCCGTAGGAGAGCGCCAGTTCCTGTTCGGTCGGCAACGGGTCATGCGGCTGCCATTCAAGCGCGGCGATGCGCGCGGCCAGCTGGTCGCGCAGACGGTGATAGCGGGGAATGCGGTCGTCCAAGATCGTAACGGTCCGATGGCTGATGAAATTCATATATATGTTTATATGAATTGCCTCGTGTGAGGATCGGTGTTTTCCCTGGACGGGGACTACGCCTGCGGTTGCTGCGTTGACCGGAACGCCGTCGTCGATCAACGCCTGTGCCGGCTTCAGCGCCGGGTCGGACGTCGCGACTTTTCGAAACTGTCCAGCAACTCCTGGTGCTCCTTGCGCAGTAACTGGACGAACTCGAGCGTCAGGCGATCGCGCGGCTGATG
>Ga0302316_10001358_pt1 | contig 19364 bp, 18 predicted proteins | sample III_Palsa_N3_2_FD_200456 | JGI IMG/M metagenome (GOLD analysis project Ga0302316, IMG submission 200456) | Peat permafrost microbial communities from Stordalen Mire near Abisko, Sweden - III_Palsa_N3_2 | ecosystem: Environmental > Terrestrial > Soil > Palsa > Peat permafrost | place: Sweden...
TTCGTTGTCGAACGACACGTAGTAGTTGGCCGGCGTCGATGGCACCGGGCGGTCATAAGCAATCACCTTGATACCCTGCCCTTGCGCCATATGCACCAGAGAAGCGGCGGCCGTCGAATCGACCGGGTCCAGCACGATCACCTTGGCACCTTGTGCGATCACCGAGTTGAACTGTTGCTGCTGGGTCGAGACGTCGGCATTGGCGTTCTGATAGAGCACCTTGCAGTCCGGACAGAGCTTGTTCATTTCGGCCTTGAAGCCGGGGAAGTCATGTTGCTCGTAGCGAGTCGACGCCTGGTCGGGCATCAGAAAGGCGACCGTGCCACTGGGCGCGGCGAACGCCGCCGTGCTGCCGAGCATGCTCAGGGTAAGCGCGCTGGCGCCGATCATTTTGTTAGGAAAGCTATTCATCGAGTGTCTCCGTTTATTAGAAAAATCCCGGCGCTATTGCTGCCGTGGTGGGGCGTAAAACAGGTGCTGGCGAACGCTTACGAGGCGTGTGCGGCCTCGGGCGATTCCTTGGCGCTGGCGGCGTTGAGTTGCTGATAGGCGCGCCATCGCGATGGCGGCATCTCCTTTAGCAACAGGAACTGCCGGTTGAAGTTCGAGAGGTTGTTAAAGCCGACCTGATAGCAGATGTCGGTGATACTCAGTTCGCCCGCCATCAGCAACTGGCACGCGAGATTGATGCGCAGCCGGTTGACGTACTGCACAAAGGTCAGACCGGCGTGCCTGCGGAAGTATCGTGAGAAGGCGCTCACGCTCTGCCCCGCGAGTTCCGCCAACTCCGTTTCGCGCAACTCCTGCGACAGGTTCTTGCCGATATAAGCGAGCACGTGATTGATATGCGTCTCCGCATACGAGGCCGAATCCGATCGATAAGCGGCGCTCGCCAGCTTGACCTGTTCGGTGCTTTGCAGAAGCACATCGAGCAACGCCACAAACAGCGTGATGCGCCGGATGCCTTGCGCGCCCAGCATCTCGCGCATGATCGGTTCGGCCGCCATGCCAGCTTTCGGCGTGAACAGGACACCCCAGCGCGAGGCATCGAGCAAGGGTTCCACGCGCTTGAGCTCGGGGAAGGCCGCGATGGCACGCGTGGCGAATTCGGCGTCGAACTGCAGGACAAGACAGCGTTCATCCACACGCGTCTCTTGCGGCACACTGCTCACCCAGTTGTGCGGCAGGTTCGAACCCGTCATCACGAGATTGCCGGGTTCAAAGCTGCCGATGTGATCGCCAACGAAGAATTTCCCCGTCGTCGATGTGATCAGATGAATCTCGTATTCGGGGTGGAAGTGCCAGCGGACCGTGCGATAGGGGTACCCGTGCGACCAGACCTTGAACGATTCGTCGCGCGGTACGGCGACCAGTTCCAGATCGGGCTGGGCGATGTTGGCGCTGCGGGCCTCCGTGCGCGCCGTGGCACCCCGGGTGGTGTGCATCTGTCTTCCTCCTGAGTCTCTTTTCAGCCAGTCCGCGTTCGCTGCACCGCGTCCAGCCATGACTGAAAATTAACCCTCTTGCAGATGTTTCACCACTGAAAATCGGGCCACTAACCGATACTTTCTTGCATTCGGGTTAGCCCGTACGACATGACGATTCCCAGGTTCCTGCTGCGCAACGCTGCAACATCGGTCAGGATGAAGCGCAGCTCGCTCAATCTGAATGGGTCCCTCCTACTCAGCGTACCGGTGCCGGATAGTCCTTCCACACCCATTCAAGCGCTTCGGCCAAAGTTTGTTCAACCGTGCCCTCGTCGACGTGACCGGCATTGCGGGAGAACAGGAACTGGTAGTGGTAGCCCTTGGCGGCGAGAACGCGCGCCATCTCCTCGTTTGCGGCAGTCCAGTCATGCATGCCGTCGGCAAGCGGCGCGGCCGGATAGAAGAGATCGCGGTCACCCGCCTCGAACCAATAACGGATCGGCTTGCGCGGCGCATTCGGAATCAGCGGCGCGCCGTTGGACCCGCTTGCGGGCGTCACGTTGATTCCCGACACGGTGAGGTTTGACTTGACCGGCCCTGGCCACGCACTGTGGTATTGCCATGCGCCACCGGGAAGCGACGTGTCATGCGGCCATTGCTGGTTCACCATGGTTGGCGAATAGCCAAGTACGCGGTGATAGAGATCGGGACGGAACCAGGCCATGGTAAAAGCGGCCGCAGCACTGGAACTGATACCCATGGTCGCGCGGCCATCCGGGTCCTTCGTCAACGCCACATGCGCATTCTGTTCGACGCGCGGCAACACCTCCTGCTCGACCCATTCAGCATAGGTGCCGGACACCGCGTCATATTCGCGGCCCCGTTCGGCGCCCTGCGCATCCTGTCCGCCGGCGCCTATGCCGATGGCTATCATCGGTGGCAGCTTGTGCGCGCGGATCAGATTGTCCAGCACGTTGAAGAGCTTCTGCGCCTTGAAAAAGCCATGCGGGCCGCCATCGCCGTACACGATGAAGGGTGCTGCCGTACCGGGGACATAATCGGCTGGGACATAGACGTCGACTTCGCGACTCCAACTGCCCGCATGGCTCGCGGGCACCAGAAGATCAGATTTGTCGCCGGGCGCAGTCGCAGCCGAATCCACCGCCGAGTTCCTGCATCCGGGCAAATCGTCACGAATCATGCCGGGCCGGTAGATAACGCTGTCTGCCGAGTCCATGGTGAAGGTATGGACCGTGCCGTGGGGCACATCGGCCTGGGCAACGATCTCTGGCGACGGCTGATGCGTCGCGCCGATAATGAAGTTGCCGTCGCTATTGACCGATGGAATCTGACCATCCGGTAATTCCGTCGCTTGCGGATAGTTCGGATTGCGCGGGTCGCGAGTGGGCGGAGTCGTCTTCAGATCCAGCCCCGCCGTATCGATGAAGAACGGCGCCTTCGGATCGGTTGTGTTGGCACCAGCTGGAACCGACGCATTGGGCGGTACGCAGGCGGTATCGGCGGCGATGGCCGGCACCGCAGCAGCCGCCGCGAGCAGGACTACCACAAGAACAGCACGGGCTTTGGTCATCTGTGTCTCCTCCCTTTCCGGACACGCCGGCTGGTTTCGACTACGGTACGAATCGCTGCTCGGACAGTAGTCGAAGCGCAGAGAGAACGTCAACCCTTACTTGCCGTCACGCTCGCGTCGACATCGTTAGTGCGCTGGATTTCGGGTACATTTACCGTTCGATCAAACCACCTCCTTGCCGCGCGACCATCCATGCAGGACTCTCCTCCTCCGCTCGAGTTGTCTGGCCTCGCTCAAAGCCTCTACGCCCAGGGAAGCGAAGAACACATTCTGTCGCGTCTGATGGAGTGGATTGCGCCGACCAACCGCTTCTGTGTCGATATCGGCGCGAGCGATGGCATGCGCAACAGCAATACCGCGTTGCTGCTGCGCGAATGCGGATGGCAGGGGCTGCTGGTCGAAGCAAGCAGCTATCGCTACGGGAAACTGAAGGCGAACTACGGCAGTGCCGAAAGCGTCCAGCTTCGCCATGAACGCGTCCAGCCCGATAGTGTGGACAAACTGCTCGCCGATGCGGGCGTGCCTGAAGCGTTCGATCTGCTGTCGATCGATATAGACGGCAACGACTACTGGGTCTGGCAAGGGCTGGAAGCCTTCCAGCCGCGCATCGTGGTCGTCGAATACAACCCCTATTACGCGCCGCCCGAGCGATGGGTCATGTGCTTCAACCCGGATCACGAATGGGACGGCTCGACCTATTACGGCGCCAGCCTCGAATCGCTGCATCATCTGGCAAAACGCAAAGGCTATGAACTGGTGTGTTGCGACGACATGGGCAACAACGCCTTTTTCGTCAGGCGCGACCTGTACCCGCTTCTGGGCATCGCCAGCAACGATCCGTCCGTCCTGTTCCGGCCTGCCATGTACAAGCTGCGCTACGTCGGCCACAACACGTTCCTGAGCGGCCATCCTTATCGATACGGTCCTGCCGAGCAGATCTGAATGGACCAACAGAACGCCATCTTCGCTGCGATCTGCGACTCCTATGCGCTCAAGCCTGGCGAGCCAGCGCGCCGGATCAGCGAGCGAGTCTGGCATCTGCCAACCGATTATGGCGAGTTCGCCGTCAAGCTGTACAACATCGACCAGCAAGTGCGATCCGACAAGGAAGCCGCCGTGCTCGCGCATCTGGCAACGACGCACGGCGATGCACGCTTTCGCGTCCAGACCTTGCAACGTACGGCGGCCGGCGAACCTACGTGGACTGGCCTCGGTCATCACGCGATGCTGACCCGCTGGGAAGCCGGGCAATTCCGCACTTACGATACCTTCACTCCAACTGAATGGCGCGCGCTTGGCGCGAGTCTCGCGGCCTTGCATTTGAGCCTCGATCGACTGCACCTGCCGGCGCTGGACACGATCCACGCGCGCCTCGCCGCCGTCGACGCAGACGACATGCGCCGCAGCCTGCTCGAAGCACTCGATCACACGCCGCCGGAGGGCGACCGCGCATTGTTGCGCACGTATGTCGACGCGTGCCTGCGCATGCTCGACGAACACTACCCCGGCAGCATCGACGCGTTTCCCGCCGACGACGCGCAGCATCCGATCCACAACGACTACAACCAGTTCAACTATCTGTTCGACGGCGCCCTGCCGCCGGTGATCCTCGACTGGGAAGCGACGATCGGCGCGCCGCGCGAATTCGAACTCGTACGGTGTCTTAATCATCTTCCGCTGGAAGCGCCAGATATGGCTGCGGCGTTCGTGAGTGCCTATCTGCAGGTCCGGCCGCTACATCCCGAGCGGATCGCGTGGGCGGTCGATGCCGCGTGTCTGCAGCACGCCCTCAAACGTTGGGTATTACAAGGCTGGCTGAACGATCCGCCGCGCTTCGCCTCGCATCTGCAAGGCGCCATGAAAATGGTGTCGGTGATGCTCGGCGCGCGCGCCCAGCTGATCGATTTCTTTTCCCGTTGTCTGGACGCAGGAAGCCCATGAACCTGAACGCTCCCGCGAGCACGACGCCACCCGCTGGCCGCACACATGTCTTTCCGCCGCCTATGGACCGCCACTATCGCGTGTCAGACGGACGCGTGCAGACGCGTTCGCTCGAAGCGCACATCGTCGATCACTGCAATCTGACGTGCGCCGAATGCTGTTCGCTATCGCCGCTGCTGCCTGCGTGGTACGCCACGCCCGATTCGGTCGCCGACGATCTGCGCAAGGCCGTCAAGGTGCTGAATCCCGCCATCTTCAAGCTGGTCGGCGGCGAACCGTTGCTGCATCCGCAACTAGTCGACGTCATCCGCAGCGTGCGCGACACCGGCATCGCACCGGTCATTTCCATCACGACCAACGGCCTGAAACTCGGCGACATGACTGACGAATTCTGGCAAGCGGTCGACGCGTTGACGATCTCTCGCTATCCGAAGCCGCAACTCGCGTCCGATCTGGTCGCGCACATCGAAGCCCAGGCGGCACGCTTCGCCGTGCGTCTGAACTGGAAGGTGCAGGACGCGTTTTCGACGATGAACCGGGCACAGCTATGCGACGACATCGCCGAGGCGCAGCGCATCTATCAGGACTGCTGGATTCGCGAACGATGTCACATGATCCGCGACGGCATGTTCTACACCTGCACGCGCCCAGCGCATTTTCAGACCTTGTACCAGGGCGATCGCGACTTCCGCTCCGATGGTCTGCCGCTGCAAGACGACGCAGGCATGCTCGATGCACTGCTCGCCTATCTGCAACGCGAGACGCCGCTCGAAGCCTGTATGCATTGCCACGGCGGCAGTGCGCCACAAGCGCCGCACCGGATCATGCGGCGCATCGAAGTCGACGCGTTGAAGGCGCGCTATCCATGATCGTCGGCACGCGAGATCTGTTTGGCTTTCAGCGCCTCGTCTACCGTCCACGCAGCGGCACGTGGGCAGACAGCATCCTTCAACTGCTCCAGACGTCCGGACACGCAGCAGGCGAACCCGACGTGGCTGCCATTGCCGGCTATCTGAGCGGCGAGCGTCTCGTGGGGCGCACGGTGTTGCGCGACGTGCTGGCCGTACCGCCCGGTCAAGCGCTGATCGAGTCGGCGCGCGGCCTCGAAGTGCGCGACGCGCCCGGTCAGCCGATATCCGGCGATCTGGAGACGCTGTTGCGCGATTCGCTGCAACGTGCGCTCGAGAGCGGCAAACGCGTTGCGCTAGCCTTGAGCGGCGGACTGGATTCCGCGCTCCTGCTCGCTCTGCTGCGCGAACTCGGCGCACAGCGGCACGTGACGTCGTACATTCTGGCAACCGGCATGCCCGACTATTGCGAGGAGGACGCCGCGCTCGAACTGGCGACGCAGATGCAGGCCAAAGTAAAGGTCATACGCTTCGGTGAGCCAGATTTCGTGGCCGCGCTGCCGCGGACCACGCACACCGTCGAGGAACCGATGTTCAACCTCCATCCTGTCGCCAAACGGCTGCTTGCCGAAGCGATGGCCGAGGACGGCATCGAACTGGCCATTTCCGGCGACGGGGCGGACCAGGTGCTGCGCCGCGATCAGTCCGCCAACTATCTGCCGTTATGCAACGCGTTGTTCGATGCCGCGTCCGTGCACCTCCATCCGCCGTTCGTGGACCAGGCCGTCGTCATGCATCTGACCAGCATCGCGCCCGATCCGGACAAGCAGTGTCTGCGCGAGCTCGGCGCACGGTTGAATCTGCCCGACCGGCTGGTAAGCGGTCCCAAGCGAGGCCGGCTGGCGCCTGCGATGGACCTTGGCGCATTGCTCGACCACGAGCGCATCCGCGCGCTGGCCTCATCGCTTGATCTGCCTGCTCCTACACTCCAGACGGACACCGAACGTGTGCTGTGGACGACCTTGACATTCACCCTCGACCACCTGGGCGCGACCACTCGCCCGCAATGAAACGACCATGAAACGAATCCTGTTCTGCGTAGTGCCCGAGAAGGGACACGTCAACCCTTGCATCGGCCCCGCACAGCATTTGCGGGCGGCGGACTGCGAAGTTGCCTTCTATGCGCCCGCCGACATCAGCGCGCAACTCGAAGGGGCCGGCGACTTTGCTTTTCTCGGACCGCGCGAAACGCCCGAGCGCCACGATCTGTCGCGCGGCGCGAGTTTCGCCGCGAACATTCGCGATGCCGCGTGGCTGCGGCGCTGGATTCATACGCTGCTGATCGAATACACGCCCGCACAGGTAGACGGCATACGCGCGGTCTTGCGGCAATGGAGGCCCGACGTGGTGGTGATCGATCCGCTGCTCTACGCATCGGCTATCGCGGCGGAGCTGGAGGGACTCCCGTGGGTCGCGATGTCGAACTCGCTGAATCCGGTGCTGCCGGATGCGCTCGACTCGGAACTGCTAGCCACGGTGCGATGGCTCGCGCCGGAACGCGATCGTCTGTTTGCGCGTTATGGCATCGAGGCGCGCTTTCGCGGCTGCGATATCCTCTCGCCGCATCTGACGCTGGCCTTCACCACAGAGGCCCTCGTCGGCACAGCACCGCAAGGCGTCCAACTGGTCGGCCCCGCGTTGCCGGCCGGCGCGCGCGGTGACGAGCCGCCTTTTCCGTGGGAGCGCATCGACGCCGCACGTCCGCTCGTCTACATGTCGCTCGGCAGCCAGTTGTATTACCAGCCGGATCTGTTTGCAAAAGTCATCGAAGCGACGCGTGCCACCTCCGCGCAACTGGTGCTCTCCGTTGGCGAACTGGTCGATACGGACCTGCTGCCGACGGTGGACGAGCGGGTTGTCGCCGTGCGCTACGCGCCGCAACTGGCGCTGCTGCGAAGGACGCATGCGTTCATAAACCACGGCGGCGCCAACTCGGTGATGGAGGCACTGGCATGCGGCGTTCCCATGCTGCTGTCACCGTTTTGCAACGACCAGTTTCATTCCGCGTGGTTCGTCGAACGTGCGGGCGCAGGGCGTCGCCTGGATCTGGAACAGGCAAGCGTGCAAGAGATCGCCGATGCGATCAACGATCTGCTGCGCCCAGGCCCGCTGCGCGAACGCGCGGCACAGATCGGCGCAAGCTACCGGCGCGACGGATCGGCCGAAGCTGCACGCCTGATCATCGAATTCGCTTCAGGAAGCCGCCTGGCGATAGCGTCATGAGCACGCGGTCTTCGATATCGCCGTCGACTTCGAAGCGATCGTCGCGGGCGAGGAAGGTCTGCACGGCGGTCGCCGGGTTGTTGCCTCTGCCGTACGGCTTGCCGTGAAACATCCGCTCCGGCAGATATTCCATGATGGTGTCCATGACGATCACATAGTTGCCCGGCGTTGCGAGTCCCGCGTAGCATTCCAGCTCGCGCAGGACGTGCTCGTGCGTATGCGTGAGGTCGAGGATCACCATCACGGAAGAACGGCCGTCGATCTGTTCGCGGACCGAGGCCAGCGTCGCGGCCGCGCACGATTCGCCTTCGATCAGTACCATGCGATGCGCAAGCCGGTTCGATTGCAGACGCGCCTTGACCTCGTCGCGCAGACGCGGCTCGATGGCGACGACGCGGCCGTGACTGCCCGTGAGCTCCAGCATCGACGCGGAAAACACAACGCCGCCGCCCGCCGCGACGCCCGTCTGCACGATACAGTCGGGACGTTCGCGCCAAATCAGTTCCTGGATCGCGAGCATGTCGCCCGGCAGATGAAAGAAGCGCTCGCCCAGCCAGCGCGTATGGAACAGGTGGTCGAATTCGGCTGCACGCGTAAGCCATTCGATATTGATGTCCCGCATGCGGGACGAAATTCGCTCGGACATGATCGATGCAATGATGAGTGACGTGGAAAGAGTCGAACAGCTGCTGATGAAGCACTGGGACATCCGGCCGACGCGGATTCAGGCGCTATCGACGGGTCATACTAACAAAACGTATCACGTCGACTACGGCTCGCGTGCTTCGGTGCTGCGCGTCTCGTGGCCCGGCAAGTCCGCTGAGCAGGTCCAGCGCGAAGCGTCGATGCTGGATCACCTCGGCTTGGCACCTGGACTTCCCACGCTACCCCGATTTCAATCGACCGCGAACGCACAACCGTCCGCGCAAGGCGAGGACGGAAGCTGGCTGCATCTGTTCGAGCACATCGACGGCACACCCGGTCTGCCTGACGCAGCAGAGCCGGCCACCGTCGACGCGATGCGTACGCTAGCCCGTCTGCATGCGGCGATGGCAACCCTGTCCGCGAACGCGTCCTCCAGTCCGCTCGCATGGCTAAACGAGCGCTATGCGCGGGTGTCGGCGCGTCCGGCGCCGCCTTTGCCGGCGGTCATTCTGGAGTACTACGATCTGCTGCTGCAGCGTATCGGCATGCATCTCGCGGCAGCGGAGACGTGGATCCGCGGACCGGCACGCTGGCTACACGGCGACTATCACGCAGGTAACCTGCTGTTCGCCGATGGCGCGGTGACGGGCATACTGGATTTCGATGACGTCGGGCAAGGCGCGCAATGGCTGGAAACGTCCTTCGCGCTGTTCGCACTCACGCGTGACGCAAGCAATGAAGACCGCTTCACGTTCGACGTCCGCCTTTGGGACACGGGTCTAAATGCCTACACCGCGATGCAGCCCGACTCGGAAGCACCAGACCTCATGCGGCTGAAACGCGACGCGCTTATGGACCTGTTCTGTGCAGATCAGGTGCTGATCCATCTGGAAGCTGACCAGCGCGGCCTGTGGACGCCGGGTCCCGGCATGGGCTTCCTTGCCTGCTGGCGCCAGTTACTGGCCAGCACCCCGCGCGTTCGCTAGCTGCCCGGTCCCCCAGTCGGGATCGCTGAGCAGCAGTCGCACTGCCTCGACGGTCGCGGGCCGCGCTTCGGCAAATCGTGAGCCGTCGTGCATGCAGAACAGGACGTCCTGTCCTCGCGCTGTCGCGTCCGCGATATGTCGACGCATGGCGTCCACCAGCGCGCGTGGCGACGGTGCCGGCCGCTGCCAATCGTCCAGAATGGCCGTCCATCCCGTATGGCTGCGCTTCAGGCGCGCTAGAACGTCAGCACGAACATCCTGCGGTTCCATGCCATACGGAAGCCGCAACGGGATGGACGCCGGTTCCGGCACGGCAGCGAGTCGATAAGCCTCGCGTATCAGCGCATCGGTATGTTCGATTTCATCGATCAACGCTGCGTCCGACAGCACACCCGGCCGCGCATGCGAGTACGTGTGATTGCCCAGCACATGTCCTTCACGGACCGCTCGGGTTGCAACGTCCATCGCCTGCTCCATATTGCTTCCGAGCACAAAGAACAGCGCCTGACACGAACTCGCGCGCAATACGTCCAGGAGCGCGGGCGTCGACGGTCCGGGGCCGTCGTCAAAACTCAATAATGTTGAGATGGACATGTTGGAATGGTCGTAGCGCTATCGCTGCTGCGCGACACGCTTTTCTGCAGGGCGCGCAGTCGAGTTGCGGAGGATCAGATCAGTCGGCAACGTAATGCGATCCGAGGGCAATTCGATCCCGGCAATCCGGGCCAACAAGATGTTGACCGCCGATCTCCCCATCTGTTGTAGCGGTTGACGAATGGTCGTCAGCGGAGGATAAACCTGCGAGGCCATCGGCACATCGTCGAACCCGATGATGGACACGTCGTCCGGGACACGCATTCCCAGTTCGTGCGCTGCGGCGATCGCACCAAACGCGCTCAGATCATTCGCGGCGAAGATCGCAGTGGGCGGACGCTTTAACTTCAACAGATGCGATGCCGCCTTAAAACCCATCGCCTGACTAAACCGCCCAATCGCAGTCAAGCTCGCTTCAGGACGCAAGCCCTGCTGTCGCATCGCGTCATTAAAACCGCGCGCCCTGTCTTGCGCTGCGGTCAGCCGCTCGTCACCGCTGATAAAAGCAATCCGCGTATGCCCAAGCTCGACCAGATGCTGCACGGCAAGACGCGCGCCTTCGTAGTTGTCCGATGCAACCGAAGGATATTGCGGGAAAACGCCACGCTGATCCACCACCACCACCGGTATATCCGCCTCGTTGAGCGCCTTCAGATAGGGCGCATCATCGTGAGGAAGAATGGCTACCAATCCGTCTGAAAACTGCTGCAGTAGCGTCAACACATTGTGGTGCGTCTCGCGTTCCTCGTCGAACACCGGATACACAAGCATCTCGTATCCTGCCTTCCGGGCTGCCCGGCCCGAACCGATAATCAACTCGCTGACGAACTGATCCTGCCGGACCGGAGTGAGCAAACCGACAATACGGGTACGCCCGCCTGACAATTTCTGCGCGGTCCTATTGGCGACATAACCGATCTCCGCGGCAATGCGCAGAACCTTGTCGCGCGTCTGCTCCGACACCCCATGACGGTCGTTGATGGCGCGCGACGCGCTCATCTGGGAAATGCCGGCCAGCTCCGCGAGCCGCGCCAACGTGGGGGTCTGTCTTGCCATGAGCACAAATCAACTTAGTAGGATTAACCAATCACCACAGCCGGTTGCCGCTATGCGCGTTACATCGGCTGAAGTACCTGGTCCGCGGCCGCCGGGTCCGAAGTCACCGCCCGGGCTCCCGGCTCGGGTAAATACGCATTTCATCGACGATGGCCGCTCACTACTATTGTTACATAACGTTAGCGGTAACGCTATAAAACATTTTATAACTACAGTGGAAAGATATGAACGGAATCGTTTCGATCTTCAACTACCGCCGGACTCTGGCGATTGCCTGTGCAGCGCTCTCCACAGGCCTCGGCGCGTTGGGACCGGTGAGCATTGCCGCTGCTCAAACGAAGACGCTGACCGAATGGGACTCGCAGACTGTCGGCGCGGGTCCGAAGATCATCAACGATGCCGCCGCGCGGTTTGAGAAGGCGAATCCCGGCTTCAAAGTCGAGTCATCGCACGTCCTGAACGATGCGTACAAGACCAAACTGAAAATCGCGTTTGGTGCGAACCAGCCGCCCTGCGTCTTTTCGAGCTGGGGCGGCGGTCCGCTGCGCGAGTATGTGAAGTCCAATCAGGTGGTTGATCTCACGCCTTATCTTCAGCAAAACCCCTCTTTTCAAAGCCGCTTTCTGGACACCGCGTGGCCGGCGGCCACCTTCGATAATAAGGTTTGGGCCATCCCTGCAGAGAACACGTCGGTGGCCGTCGTGTTCTACAACAAGGAGATTTTCGACAAGTACAAGCTGACGCCTCCGAAGACCTGGGATGAGTTGCTCCATGTGATCAGCGTACTGAAAGCCAACAACATTGCGCCGTTTGCGTTGGCCAACAAAAACAAATGGACGGGGTCCATGTACTACATGTACCTGGTCGACCGTATAGGCGGTTCCGATGTGGTCCGCCGCGCGGTCATGCGAGCGCCAGGTGGCAGCTTCGCCGATCCCGCTTTCGTAGAGGCAGGCACGCGCTTGCAGGAACTGGTCAAGGCCGGCGCTTTCGCACAGGGGTTCAATGGGCTTGACTACGACATCGGTGCATCAAGGCGCCTTCTCTATTCCGGGCGTGCAGCAATGGAACTCATTGGGAGTTGGGAGGCGTCCACCGTGAAAGCGGAGAACCCCGCATTCTATTCAAAGCTCGACTACTTCCCATTTCCTACCGTGCCGGGTGGCAAAGGCAACCCGAACGACGTGATCGGCACGGTGGGCGATAACTTTTACAGTATCTCCAAGGCCTGCCCGGATCCGCAGGCAGCGTTCAAGTTGATCGAGTCGATGACGGACGATCAATCCATGCGGGAACGCGTGGCGGACACGCGCATACCGCCGGTCAAGAACCTCGAAGTGAGCGATCCGATGCTTAAACGCTTTCTAAAGACGGTCTCCGACGCGCCCGCAGTGCAGCTCTGGTACGACCAGGAGTTGCCACCGGCGCTCGGCGAATTGCACAAGAACACCACGCAGGCACTGTTCGGGCTGACGATGACGCCGCAAGAAGCCGCACAACAGATGGAAGCCGAAGCGAAGAAGGACCTTAACTGACTGCCCGCAGTTTGCTTGAGCGGCGTGCATCCGGCGACTGGCTAATTCCCCTCGACTGATGGAGAGAGATGTGAGTTTCATCAAGCTTCCCATGGTACTCATGCCGAAGCGATCGCGCCTGGGAAGACCGTCCGCGTTAGTCTCGGCGACGTTTCTCGCGCCTGCCATCGCGTTGCTCGGCCTCTTCCTGCTCTACCCATTGATCTCGAGCTTCCGCTTATCGACGCTCGACTGGAATGGACTTGGCGCCACGGAACGCTTCATTGGCGCTCAGAACTGGATTCATCTCGCACACGATCCGGCATTTTTCAAAGCAGTCCGCAACAACCTGATACTCGCGGTGTTCTCCGTGCTTATCCAGATGCCGATCGCCTTGACGCTCGCCGTCATGCTCGACAAGGCGGGCCGCGGATCGCGCACCCTCAAGATCCTGTATTTCCTGCCTCTGTTGATGTCTAGCGTGGCCATTGGTGTCGTTTTCAAGAACGTGTATGACCCGAACTTCGGTCCGCTCAACGCGGCTTTGAACGCCCTCGGATTTGGCAATCTGGCGCAAGACTGGCTAGGTGACGGACGCTTCGCTTTAGGCGCCACGCTGGCGGTGATCTGCTGGCAGAACATCCCGTTCTACATGATTCTCTTTATGGCCGGCCTGTCTTCGCTCTCGCCGGAACTGCGCGAAGCAGCACGGCTCGACGGGGCTTCTCCGTGGAGGATCTTTTGGCACATCGAATTACCGCATCTGCAAGGCACGCTGCGCACGGGCGTACTGCTTGCCGTGATCGGTTCGCTGCGCTATTTCGATCTGATTTTCGTCATGACCGGCGGCGGTCCTGACGGTGCGTCGGAACTCATGGCGACCTACATGTACCGCACAGTCTTCAGTTCGTTTCAGCTCGGCTACGGCAGCACCATCGCCTCGGCAATGTTCCTGATCGTGCTCGTGGTCGCCAGCGTCACCCTGACCCTGACACGCCGTTTCGAGACGCAGATATGAAAGCGATCCCCAACATTCATGTTGAACCGGATACCCCATTTCGTACCCCCAGGTTTTCCGTATCACGCGCAATGGTGCTGACGCTCGGCATCGGCTGGCTTGCGGTAACGACACTGCCCTTTCTGTTCGTCGTAGTAACCAGCCTGAAATCGCAACAGGACACGTATTCCGGATCGGCCTGGTCGCTCCCGTCAGCCCTTGACCTAAGCAACTATCAGGCAGTCCTGCAAGGCGGATTTTGGGTCTACCTGCGCAATAGCCTTTTCGTGGTGGGCCTGTCGACCACGCTGATCCTGTTGACCGCCTCAATGGCCGCCTATGTATTCGCGCGCATGAACTCACGGCTCAATAGATCGATTTTCTCGATTGTTGTCGCGGGGATGATCGTGCCGCTGCACGTCACCCTGGTGCCGGTCTATCTCATGACGCGCACGGCGGGACTGTACGACACGCCGTTTGCTTTGATCGGCCCTTATGTCGCATCGAGCCTGCCGGTTTCGATCTTCATTCTCACGGAGTTCATGCGCCAGATCCCGCGTGAACTGGAAGAAGCCGCGCTGCTCGACGGCTGCGGACCGTTTGCCATTTTCTGGCGCATCTTCGTGCCGCTGTCGGGGCCGGGACTCGCCACGGTTGCCATCTACAACGCGATCGCTTTGTGGAATGAATTCATCTTTGCCTATGTCCTCACCTCGACGCCAGGCAATCGCACGCTGCCGCTCGCGGTGTGGGACTTCCAGGGCCAATACGCATCGAATATTCCAGCAACCCTGGCGGTTGTCACGCTGACGTCCCTGCCGCTGATCGTCGCCTACGCGTTCGGCCAGGAACGCATCATAAAAGGAATGATGGTCGGCTCCGTCAAAGGGTGAAATGTTTTCAAAGTTTTTCCCATCGGCCCGCTGATGGGCACGTGTTCATTCGTTCGAGGCAACGTCATATGACTTCAGCATCGCATCACAAGCTGCGTGTCGCGGTTGTCGGCTGCGGCTTTATCAGCGAAATTTATCTTACCAACCTCGCAAAGTTCGCGGACGTCGAGATCTGTGCCGTCGCGGATCTGGACACGGAACGGGCACGGGCTTCGGCACTTCGTCACGGGGTTGCGCGTGTTCTTACCCCAGACGCAGTGTTTGAAGACTCCGGCATTGACCTGATCCTCAATCTCACGCAGCCGGCCCAGCATGCGGAGATCGCGCGGCGCGCGCTCCAGTCGGGCAAGCACGTCTACAACGAAAAGCCGCTTACCCCCGATCTCGATGCAGCACGCGGGCTGATCGAGACAGCGCGCTCTGCCGCCCTGCAAATCTGCTGCGCGCCCGACACGGTACTGGGCGCGGGGATTCAGACCTGCCGTCAATTGATCGATAGCGGCGCGATCGGCGAACCGATCGCCGCGACTGCCTTCATGACTAACCATGGGCATGAAGGCTGGCACCCTGACCCGGCGTTCTACTACCAGCCAGGCGCCGGCCCGATGTTCGACATGGGGCCGTATTACCTGAGCGCGCTGGTCAATCTGATCGGGCCGATCGATTCCGTATCGGCATTCGCACGCGCGAGTTTTCCGGAACGCGTCATTGGGAGCAAGCCCAAACGCGGTCAGCGGATCGAAGTGAATACGCCAACCCACGTCGCCGGGCAGATGCAGTTCGTCAACGGTGCGATCGGAACCATTGTGACGAGCTTCGACATCTGGGGTGCAAAACTTCCCTTCATCGAAGTGCATGGAACAGAGGGCAGCCTGAGTGTGCCGGACCCCAATACGTTCGGCGGTCCGGTGAGTCTGAAGGTTCGCGACGGCGAGTGGACTGAGGTCCCGCTCTCGCATCCCTATAGCACCAACACCAGAGGGCTCGGCATCGCGGAACTGGCGCATGCGCTCCAGACGGGCGAACAGCCGCGTACAGTTGGCGAGATCGGCTATCACGTGCTGGAGGTCATGCACGGCTTTCTTGCCGCAGCGAACCGGCGTCAGACCGTATCGATCGACAGCACCTTCCAGCGGCCTGCACCTATGTCGACGCAGCCCCTGGCGATGACAAACGAGGGAGTCCCCCATGCCTGAAAACAATCTGACACCACGACGCTCGGCATTGATGGTCTGGGGCGGTTGGGACGGCCACGAGCCGCGCCTGACGACCGAGCGCTTCGCAAGCCTGCTCGAGCAGCAAGGGTTCGCGGTAGAGGTTCACAACGATCTTGGCGTATACCTCGACCGTGACCATCTTGCTGAGCAGAATCTGATCGTCAACTGCTTCACCATGGGTCAACTGGACAAACCTCAAACGGAGAATCTGCTCGCAGCGGTTCGTGGCGGTGTGGGTTTCGGAGGCTGGCACGGCGGCGCCGGCGACGCGTTCCGTGCGAATCCCGACTACCAGTTCATGGTGGGAGGCCAATGGGTTGCGCATCCCGGCAACATTGTGGACTACTCCGTTCAGATCACAGCACCCGATGACCCTGTTATGTCCGGTCTCGCCGATTTCTCGATGCACTCAGAGCAGTACTTCATGCATTTTGATCCGAGCAACGAGGTTCTCGCGACCACCCGCTTCGACGGGCCGTATGTGCGAGAACATGAGCCACAGGTAACAGGCGTTGTGATGCCAGTCGCCTGGAAACGCAAGTGGGGAAAAGGCAGGGTGTTCTATTCTTCACTGGGGCACGTCAACGCCGATTTCGAGGTCCCGGAAGCGCGTGAAATCATGTTGCGTGGATTACTTTGGGCCGCGCGCTGAACGGAGTGAAGCAGTTGCCCGGACGTGAACCACTATCGATGAATGACAAAAAGCGCCCAGACCGTGAAGGCCTGAGCGAAGCCATCGGGAATCCGACGGCGGAGGTGTTCAAAACAAAACCGGCTCGCTACTGCAGTCCAATCCGCTAGCGAGCCAGTTTCGTGGATGGTGACGTGTCGAGGCGCAATGCCCTGACTGGACGATGTTCGCTATGCCGACGCGTCAAGATCCTTCAGCGTGTGCCTGGCTAGACCTTAGTGGCCGTACATCTCATTCCACTCGGCCTTCGAAATGGTCCGGTGTCCTGCATCCGACGAACCGTTTGCGACGCCGCCGACGTCAGTTGCACCGTTTTGTGCAGCGACTTTGGCTTCGGCAGCCTGGAGGTCAGCCGGATACGTGGCATTGTCGGCCGAGGCGGGGTTATAACCGGCCTTTTCCAGTTGGACCAGTTGGCTGCGCACTTCTGCACGGGTCAAAGGTTGGTTCGATTGAGCAAATGAAACCACCGGAGCGGAAAGAGCAACAGCGATCGCAACAGCCTTGATGATCGAGTTCATGATTAAAACCTCCACAGATTGTTTTTACACGGCGCTGCAAACAGGTTTGTGTGCAGCAGGTGAATACAGTCTATGAGGCGAGCAGCCCAGGGTAAATACCTAAGTTTGGAAATGACTTTTCTCGGAAATCTGACAATCGGAACGGCCCTCTCCGCGCAATGCCGACGTCCCGGACAACGGGGCCGGATCAAAACGTCGCCCCAAAGCCTTCGTTCAGTCCGCTATCCTGCTCAGAAGTCGATCATCCGCTGCGCCGGCAGGAACACCTGCTCCAGATGCGAACTCGAGTCGTCGTTATTGCGGAACAATCCGCCCATCAGAGGAATTTTCGACAGGCCAGGTACGCTTGTCGCCCCATTTGAATTGGTGTCCGAACTATCTCCCTGAACTACCCGTGCCTGCGTACTGATGTCGCTTGACCCCATGCTCGAACAGGCACCGAAACACGCGAGCGTAAAGCCGTACGAAGCACATCGAACTTACGCATCACAGCCGACATCGAAAAACTCGAAGCGTCATGGGCGGACGACACCCTACGCATGCTCTGAGCACTGCAACGCTCCTCTCACTTCCAGGTTTACCCCCGGCCGCCCTTTAGCTCGCGGATGGCATTCGCGCAGATTCGGTCGCTTTTGCAGTATTTTTCTGGCCGATGATGTTGTAACGCTTGAGCAATGATCAGATGAGAGTCTCTCCCGGAGTCAGAACTCACCCCTTCACCAAAATGTCTGTAGCGGCCGATGTTTGACAGAGAAATCGCACCGGCCTCTGCTGGCGCAATCCCTTATATCAACGTGCTCCTGTCTGTTTAAAACCATCATGTTTAATTCGGATTCCATATTTATTGTCCGAAAATTCCAGCTTCGTTTTAACCCGGTAAATCTAACGCTATTTGACAGTTTTCAACTTCGTATTACGAGTAAATCCGCTCGCATCCACTCTATGCGTGTGGTGCCGAACAGTGTGTCGGTACCTGCTCCACTACCTTTCATTTGCGTCTGTATCAACGGGATGCATCCCCTTTGCGTCGGGTAGTAGAGATGCACGCGCCACGCGCACGGATCACATTCCGTCATATCCAGATCTGTTCTACGAGCGGACTTCGGGGAAAGGTTAGGAGACCCACGATTCCGCCTGACACGGTCGCGAAGATCCGGCTTCTGTAGATGGGAGTACTTCGAACGGCTCCGCAGAAACCGGCTTCGAATAGATAATTAGGGGTACGATATGAAAAGATATAACGGTACATCCGGGTCGATCGGAATGTGCAGGATAGCGATTGCAACCGCAGTGACCTTATATGCGGGAATGGCTTGTGCCCAATCGAATCCATACGCCGCGCAAACTGCGCCACTCTGGAAGAGCGAGAGTAGTCCTCCGCAATTTGTGTTGGCTCAAGACCTGACACAAGATTGTCCCCAGTCAAGCACGCATGGATGCCGCAAGGACGACGGTAATGGCCTGCCGGCGTTGCTCAGTGGCGTGCAGGATTCGGATACCGGTGGGATGGTGGGTCCACAAAGCGCATTCGGCGTGGGAACACCGTCGGGTGGAACGAATGGCACGGCTTCCGGAAGCCAGGGATCAGGGAGCGGCGGAACCGGTAATGCGGGGTCCGGCGCTGCGGGAGGTGGTGGTAAAGGTAGCGGTAGTGCGGGTAGTGGTAGTGCTGGGAGTGGTGGATCGGGTAGTGGTGGATCGGGTGGTACGGGTGGTACGGGTGGTACGGGTGGTACGGGTGGTACGGGTGGTACGGGCACCGGCGGCTCGGGTACGGGTGGCTCGGGCACCGGCGGCACGGGCACGGGTGGCTCGGGTACGGGTGGCTCGGGTACGGGTGGCTCGGGTACGGGTGGCTCGGGCAATGGTTGTGCAGGCGACAGCGGCCACGGTAGCGGCGACGGTGGTCACGGCTCCGGCGATGGCGGTCACAGCAGCGGCGACGGTGGCCATGGTAGCGGTGACGGCGGACATGGCAGTGGCGACGGTGGTCACGGCTCTGGCGATGGTGGTCATGGCAGCGGCGATGGCGGTCACGGCAGTGGTGACGGTGGCCATGGCTCCGGCGATGGTGGTCATGGCTCTGGTGATGGCGGTCACGGCAGCGGCGACGGTGGCCACAGCTCCGGCGATGGTGGTCATGGCTCTGGTGATGGCGGT
>Ga0302316_10001360_pt1 | contig 19360 bp, 22 predicted proteins | sample III_Palsa_N3_2_FD_200456 | JGI IMG/M metagenome (GOLD analysis project Ga0302316, IMG submission 200456) | Peat permafrost microbial communities from Stordalen Mire near Abisko, Sweden - III_Palsa_N3_2 | ecosystem: Environmental > Terrestrial > Soil > Palsa > Peat permafrost | place: Sweden...
GCTGGTGAACAAGCAGAATGTGCTGAACCTTTACGACCCCATTGAAGTAGCGACGAACGCGGAGATGCGGTCGGTGGAGTTTGGAGAAGAAGTGCGGCGCGGTATCGATGCGCTGACCATCAAGACACGCAAGGGAGTGACCGACGAAGCGGAGTGGACCTTTGTGCGTAAGGATGAAGCCAAGGTGCCGGTGCATGTGACCGTAACCTCTCTGCGTGGTGCGTCGGATGAAGATGGCTACATGTTTACGGCGTTCGACATCACCGAACGCCTGCGCAGCCAGGAGTATATTCGCCATGTCGCGACGCACGATTCGCTGACGGGATTGCCTTCACGAATTTTGTTTCGCGACCGGTTGGACCAGGCGCTGGCGAGGGCGCGGCGTTTTGGAGAGCAGGTCGCGGTGATGATGGTGGACCTCGACAACTTCAAAAGGATCAACGACTCGCTGGGGCATCATGCGGGCGATGAAGGATTGATCGTGATTGCGCAGCGTTTGCGGGAGTGCGTGCGGGTGACCGATACAGTGGCGCGCATGGGCGGCGATGAGTTCATGGTGATCCTGTGCGATGTGCAGGAAAAGATGGTGGATACCATTGCGCAGCAGATTCTGCGCGCTTTATCGGTGCCGATTTCGCTGGGGTCGCATGAGGTTTACATCACGGGGAGCATCGGCGTATGCCGGGCGGTGGACGATGCCGATCCGATTGCGCTATTGAAGCATGCGGACATCGCGCTGTATAAATCGAAGGCCGAAGGCAAGAACCAGATTCACCATTACACAGAGGACATGGCTCATGCCACGGTCGAGCGGCTGCAGATGGAAGCGAGCCTGCGGTCGGCAGTAGTCAAGAATGAATTGCATCTGGAGTTTCAGCCGCAGGTATCGCTGAAGACCGGGCAGATGACGGGGATTGAAGCGTTGGTGCGCTGGCCTCGGAGCGGGTCGGAGATGGTTTTGCCGGGACAGTTTATCCCGCTGGCTGAAGAGACGGGGTTGATTGTTTCAATCGGTGAGTGGGTGCTGAATCGTGCGTGTGAGGATGGGGTTCGGCTGATTGAAAAGCTCGACCGCGAGATTGTGGTGGCGGTAAACATGTCGCCGCGACAGTTCAAGGACCGAGGCGTATTTCATATTGTGCGGAATGCGTTGGAGACGAGCCAGCTGCCTCCGCACTGTTTGGAGCTGGAGATTACCGAGAGCGTGCTGATGCAGGGATCGCAGGAGACGCTGGATGGTTTGGCGCGGATCCGTCAACTCGGTGTGAGGATTGCGCTGGACGATTTTGGAACGGGCTTCTCTTCGATGTCCTACATAACGAGGTTCGAAGTTGACCGGTTGAAGATTGACCAGTCTTTTGTGCGGGGTTTGCTGAACGACCAGAATAGCCGTGCGGTGGTTACGGCGATCATCGCCATGGCGCATGGGCTCGGCGTAACCGTTGTGGCCGAAGGTACGGAGACGAAGCCGGAAGCCGATATGCTGACACAGCTGGAATGCGACGAAGCACAGGGATATTTGTACTCACGCCCGGTCGAGTTTGGTGAGCTTGTGAAGCTTTCCAGCGGGTTTGCGCAGGGGTAGGCTGGTCGATTGATCAGCGGTGGGCGCGCATTATCGGCCGCCTGACGACGGCGATTCTGGCGCGTGTTAAACGTATGCGGCAGGCCAGGGGATCGGCTCCGGCGATACAGGTGTTGTTGCGGTAGCTGACCCACGAGACCTGATCCGGGCTGTTGATCATCCAGGCCGTGGCGTTGGTCGCATAGTTAACCTGGGCGAGGTAAAGCGAGGCGGTAAGGTCGCTGTCTGCGGCATCGAAGTTCATCTGCTCGCAGTCGCTGCCGAAGCCTCCGGTGAGGTTCTCGGTAGAGCAGAGATCCATGTTGTGCTCGAGGAGGAACTTCTTGCTGATGTCGCCGATGAAGTAGGTAATGGCGACGGGCGGAATTCCGGATTGCTGCTGCCACTGGTTGAGATCGGCAAGGAAAGCGGGTGGCAGCTCGCTGAAGTGGATGTCATCCTGCTTGATCTGCTTGGTGAAGACGGTGACGGTGGGGCCAGGCTCGCCATTGTTGGGGCGAAAGAAGAACGCGCCGATGACGATGCCTTCTTTTGTGTCGATCCAGATCAGCGTGCGGCCGTCGTGGCGCATCCACTCGTGGGCGCGATCGTTGCCGGTGAGTAGGACATAGCGATTGTCGTGCACGTGAGCGATGGCTGGAGACTTATCGAGCTCCATGGTGACGGTGTCGGGCAAGGTGACGTCACGACCGTAGTGGAACATGACGCTGGGCACGGCGCTCATAATGAGTTTGTGGGCATCGTGGTCGTGGAAGACATTTGAAACAACGGAGTTATCCGACTGGAGCAGCGGCGTGAGCTGTGCGGGTGGGATGAGGCGGCCGAAAATAGAGGGATCATACGGCGGAGGAGTGGGAAACGCTGTGTGCGCGACATCCGGGGTGGGTTCTTGGCGCTCGATGGGCGCGGGGGCTTGCGCGGTGGTGTCGGAGTGGAAAGCCGGACCATCGTTGGTGCTCGGGGCATCCTGCGCCGAGGCTTTCGACACAAGGAGAATGGCGAAGAGAGAAGCCGCTACGAGAGAGCGCATAGTGCCGCCAGTGTAAGGTATGTGGCTCGTCGCGGCGACATTAAATTTTTGAAGAAGCACGATTATTCGGCGACGCCTTCGAACAAGTCGGTGGATTGATGCGCGGGTTGGGGAACGATCGCGGCGGCGAGCGTGTAGTGCTCCTGCTGACCGTGTTCGCGGAAGACCGGTTCGGTCTGAATCATGAGTGGAGCCTGCGTGGTGTGGGCGGCAAAAGCTTGCTGCTTGCGCTCAAAAACGGTGTGGACGTCGAGCGTGACGGTCCAGGGTGCGGGCGCGGGAATGTGACGGTCAGGGAGGAAAAAATCTGTCGTGACGTAATAGAGGCGCTGCGGGGCAAAGAGCGGGCCGAGGTCGGGGTAGCGTTTGGGGTGGCTTGCCCAGTGAAACGCTGAAGTCGTCAAGGCCGAAACCATGGTGTGGTCGGGGTGGGTGTTGAGGGCGCCGTCGCCACCGAAGGTGAGGACAACGTGCGGGCGGAAGGTGCGGATGCGCTGGACCAACTCGCCGGCGACCTGCGAAAAGTCGGCGTGCTCAAGTTTGCCGTCCTCGTAGCCGATAACTTCGTGGTGCTGGATGCCAAGAATGTCGCAGGAGGCGGCGAACTCAGCGCGGCGGAGGACGCCGAGCTCTTTGTCGGATTTAGCGTTGCCACGATAGCTGCCGGCGGTGCCGGAGGTGAGGCAGACGGCGGAGATTTCGACGCCGCGGTCGGCTGCGAGTGCGAGTGCGCCGCCGAAGGCGAAGCATTCGTCGTCGGGGTGGGCAAAGACGCAGAGAAGACGGTAACTCATTTTGATAGGACCTCGGCGGCCTGCAACCCGGCTTTCGTCTGGGGTGGGCCTTTCCAGCAGTTTAAAGCACTGGCCGTGGAGGCATTTTGAGGCTGGTGTGGGTAACTCAGGATCTTGTTACCGAAGGCATCCACAGAAGTTGTAGGCGAGGCGTAAGTGGTGGTATGGCAATGCTTTCGTGGCCAAGGGAAGATCGCTTCATTGAACAGAAGCACGGGATACCCGGGCAACTGTGTTGAACGTTTTTGAATTTGTATCGGTCCATGGAGGAAGTGCATGAAAACGAACAAAATTCTTGTGATTTCACCGATTTTTGCGTTGATGCTGGGTGTAGCCCAGACAACTTCTGCCCAGCAGCTTATGGCTTCCGGCACTGTACCTTCGGCCCCGAATTCTGCTGCTTCTGGTTCCGTGACCGCCAAACCGGTGGCAGGGAAACCACTTGCGACGAATCTGCAGCCGGTGACCGCTGCGCCAATTAACTGGACGGTGGGGTCCTCAGTGGGACCCGCCCCGGTGAGCGCCACAAAACAGGCCCACAACAAGAAAGCTGCAGCCTATACCGGACCGACGGAGCTGGCTGTGCTACCGCCGGCACCTGTGTTGGATGCCAACGGACAACAGAAGCTGGATTGGGACCGCCGTCCAATGTTCACCGCTCCGGAGATTCAATTACAGGATAAGAATGGGCACCCGCTGTTCGATAAGAATGGCAAGCCGGTGTTCGCAGCAACTTCCGCGTCCGGCTCCTAACCGGGGCTGGCAACGACAAATTTATTGAGCAAAGGGTATGAGCAAAGGGTACAGGCCAAACGCCTGTACCCTTTGTGTTTTAGCCTTGCCGTTCACTATAGCGAGGGTAGCGGGTCTTCGAAGAAGAGATCGCCGGATTCGATCGTGAGTTCGAGGATGGCGTCGGGGTCGGAAGCAGCAACGGGCGCGAAAGTGCGGCGGTGGAGAGCGCAGGGGCCGTGTTCGGTGAGGGCGCGGCGGTGTTCGGGGGTGGCATAGCCTTTGTGCGAGGCAAGGCCGTATTGCGGGAACTGCGTGTCGAGCTCGCGGAGGAGGTTGTCGCGATGCACCTTGGCGATGACTGACGCAGCGGCGATGGAGAGGCAAAGTGCATCGCCATAATAGAGCTTGGTTTGCGCGCACGGGTAGTCAATGACCATGGCGTCGATGATGAGGTGGTCGGGTGTGTGGGTTAGCTGCTGCACGGCGGCAAGCATGGCCATCCTGGAAGCTTGATAGATGTTTACGCGGTCGATGGTCTCGGCGTCGACTTCGGCGACTGCGTAGGCGAGAGCCATGCTGCGGATTTTGCGGTCGAGCTTTTCGCGCTGCTCGCGGGTGAGCTGCTTGGAGTCGGTGAGACCCATGCGGGAGAGGATGCCCGTTTTTTCAGGCAGAATGACGGCGGCAGCGACGACAGGCCCGAAGAGCGCACCGCGCCCAACTTCGTCAACGCCGGCGATGCAGCGGTAGCCGTGGTAGCGGAGAGCTTGCTCGGGAGCGTCGGTGCAGACGAGCTGCTTGAGCATCTGCTGCTTGGCCGTGGCTTTGGTGACGCCAACGGGGACCGGAATGCGAAAGAGAGACGCCATGGTTCCAACGATGAGTTTAGCGGATGTGCGGGTGTGCAGAACGTGTGCACGGGGTAGCACGGATGGTGTAGCGGTTTGTAAAGAATGTTGATGCACCTGCACAGAAGCATGGCGTATGCTTGCGATGTCCCGAGGTGTAGAAATTCAAATTTCATGGAGTGGCTCCGTGCGAGCTCACCAGGCCCTTTTTACCTTATTGTTAATCGCTCTTTTGCCAGTCGGGATTATTGCGGGCCAGCAGACGAACACACCGGCTCCTCAGCCTGCGGACGCGGCATCAACACCCTCCACCCCCCCAACACAAACTACAGGCGCCGCTGCACCGGATGCGAAGCCGCTGGTTTGGCAGAGCACGACTGTCCCACCCGCCGCCGGATCCAAGGATGCGAAAGAAGCAGCCAAGGAAGACGCTGAAGCGGCCAAAGAAGAGGCCAAAGAAGCGGCGAAGGGAAACAAGTCGAAAAAGGCTGCCTATACCGGTCCAACGGAGATCGTCGAGCTGGCTCCGACTCCGCTACTGGATCATGAAGGACGTCAGCAGCTCGATCCGGATGGGAAGCCGATGTTCAATCCGTCGGTGAAGCAGCAGCGGGACAAGTATGGGCATCCGCTGTTTGACGACAAGGGCAAGCCGGTATTCCAGACGGAAACGGAGCTGGGTTTCGACGAGCACGGAAAGAAGATCCATGTGGCCAAGGAAAAACCGCCGAAGATGGTGCCCGTAAAAATCATCCAGGGGACGTTTACCGTGGACGGTGTGGTCGGAAAGGCAAGACTGAACTATGACATCGCCGATTTGAAGTACATCTATATGTATGTGCCGGGAATTGGCGTCGTGGTGGTTTCAAACCTGCCGTTTCCAGGAGCGAAGGAAGAGCAGGGTGCGTTTGACGATAAGGCGTTGACGGTTGCGGTGGGCGAACACAAGCTGGAACTGGCTTCTGACGAAAAGCTACTGGCAGAGAAGAAGCCGACGTCGGCGTTTGTGCGGATCGACAGAGACTCTTCACTGCCTTCCAGGTTTCCGGTGATCGGGTATGGAACGTTGCGTGTAGCGCCGTATGCGTGGCCGGGTGCGAAAAGAGCGGCGGTGGTCGCAGGGGTTGTGCAGGCTCCTCCACTGCCCAAGGATCTAACGCCAGTGCTGGCGCTGCAGCCATGTCCAGCGGGTCAGATGCGGGTGAGCGAAGCGAAGGCGTTACCGGGGCAGGCGACTCAGGACCCACCGTGCGTGACGATTCCAAAGGGGACAGCGCCGCAAGCTACTGCTGCGGCGGTTCCAGCGACGAAATAATGAAATAAGGGCGGACGAAAAAAGCGGCGACCTCTGGGTCGCCGCTTTTTCGATAGCTGGAAATGGTTTAAGCCGTGCGCTCTACTTCGCGCAGACGAGCGGCCTTACCGCGCAGTCCGCGGAGATAGAAAAGCTTCGAGCGGCGAACCTGGTAGGAGCGGAGCTTCTCAACCTTGTCCACAACCTTGGAGTTGTACGGGAAGATACGCTCGACGCCCTGGCCGAAGCTCATCTTGCGGACGGTGAAGGAACCCTGGGGACCCTTCTTGACGGCGATGACCATGCCTTCGAAAGCCTGGAGGCGTTCTTTATCGCCTTCCTTGATCTTCACCTGAACGCGAATGAGGTCGCCAGGGGCGAAATCGGGGAGGTCGGTGCGCTGGAGCTTGTCGGCCAGCTTCTGCATGATGGGGTGGATAGACATGATGAATTCCTTAGGTGCTACGCGCACGGCGAAAGTTTAGAAGTGGTGCGACGCGCCTATGCTGCAACGCAAATGGTAAAAGTCGCAGGATTTAGTTTACATGAAAATGGGCGGATTTGGGGCAGGAATCCACAGCCCGAGAGGCGGGAAAGAGTCGACGGCTGACTGAAGTCAGGCCCTTCCGATGCCTTGAATTCAAATTGACCCGCCGTCCTTTGATCAGTTGCCTTGATAGAAGATGGAATTTCACTTGACGCTTTAGCCGCCCCGGTCAACACTGAATCACTTATGCAACGGGGTCGCGCTTCCGCTGTGCTGGCTTTGGCGTTGACGCTCCTCTGCCTCTCGCGGCAGGGCGACCGCGGCACGCCCATCCCACACAGTCGCATGGACACCCTGCCGCGTTTGACGGTGTGGGCGTGGGAACGACCTACTGACCTGCGGAACATCGATCCTGCCACGACGGCCGTGGCCTATCTCGCTCGTACGGTATGGGTGCGCGAGAGTGTGTCAGTGATGCCGCGACGGCAGCCGCTGATCGTTCCCGTCGATTCCCGCCTGCGGCTGATCCCGGTGACGCGCTTCGAAATGCTGCCCAACGCCCGGCTCGACGACGCAACCGCGCAGATGGCGGCTGATGCCGTCGCTGCGACGCTGCAGCCGGGAAGTCCTGCTGTGCAAATCGACTTCGACGCGCGGCTTTCCGAGCGAGCGTGGTATCGCAAAGTCTTGGTCGATGTGCGTCGCGAACTTCCGCCCTCGGTGCCGCTTTCGATCACCGCGTTGGCTTCGTGGTGTTCGAGCGATCGCTGGATGCAGGGCCTGCCGGTGGATGAGGCCGTACCTATGTACTTCCGCATGGAGCCGGACAGGCGGCACGCGCCGGTTTCGCTCGACGACTTCCGCATTCGCGAGCCGCTGTGCGCGAGGTCTGTTGGGGTTTCGACGACCGAGCCATGGCCGGACTGGTCCGCGGGCAGGCGGGTGTATGTGTTCAGCGATCGCGGCTGGCACACGGATTCCGTAGAGAGCGTTGCAAGGAGGGTAGAGTGACGATGCGTGCTATGCGCGGCTGGCTGATGGCGCTGATTTGCCTGCGGGTGGGTGTGGGATGGGCGTGCTCGGAAGAGTGGGAGCCGGTTGTTTTCGTGTCGTCGACGCCGGATGCTCCGGCTGCCTATGCTGCCGGCAAGCTGGGTCTCGTGCGCGGCAACTATGAGCTGCGGCATCTGGTCGTGGCGTATCGATATCTCAAGGGTGGCGCGCTTTCCGCCGACGAGCAGGCAATCGAGGCCAAGTCTTCGCTGGGCAATTCTGACTATGGCTCCGATATGAATATCCCCAGCGGCGCCGGCGTTTCACCCTGGCTCGAAGTGCGCGGTGGCGCAGGCAGCCCAGCGACGGCGATTCCTTCCACCGTCCGCAACTACAAGCGGACCCAGCAGGTGAACGGCAAAGAAATCGAAATCGGCGGGATGTATCTGAACTGCCCAGAGGATGCATTCACGACAGCCGTTGCAACCTATAACGACCGGCTGAAGCAGTGGGGCGCAGGTTCTCCGCAGTTGTTGAACTGGATCGCCGGGCAGGACGCCGTCTTCTCCAACTGCGGAGACAACCTCGGCACCACGCCTGCAGCCGCGCCGAACGATGCGCCTATGCTGTTGAAGCAGGACCGCGCCTACCAGATAGCTGCGGCGCACTTCTATCGTGGTGAGTGGGATGAGGCGCGCAAGGGGTTCGACGCGATCGCACGCGATAAGAGCTCGCCCTGGCAGATATGGGGAGGCTATCTGGCAGCGCGCACGGATGTGCGGCAAGCCTATGTAGAAGCTTCGCTCCCCACGGGCGACCAGTATGTGTCGACGTTCGATTCGGTGCCGATGAACGACGCGTTGAAGCGTTTGGAAGCGGTGGTGCAGAGCACCAGCGACGCGCGCGTACGCCATGCGGCAGAAATGGAGTTGGAGTTCGTGCGCATCCGCGTAGACAGCGCAGCGGCAGTGGACGCAATCGCACGCGTGATGAGCAGCGGCAAGCCCGATGCGGACTTCGAGCAACATCTGATCGACCTGCATGCGATCCAGCGACGCAATTTGAACATGGGCAGCTCCGATCTCGCGCAGTGGATTCTGGCGATGCAGAAGGACCCTTCGACGGCCTATGCACGCTGGAAGCAGCAGCCCAGTCTGCCGTGGCTGATCGCTGCTCTCTCAAGCACAACGGCGGACGATGCGCAGGCGCAGGAGCTGCTGGCAACCGCGGCGAAAGTGAGTGCTGCATCGCCGGGCTACACCACTGCCAACTATGAGCGGGCGAGGCTTCTGCTGCGTTTGAGCAAGTCTACGGAAGCACGGGATCTATTGACCAAAGAACTGCCGCTGCTGCGACAGGACAGCAAGCATCCTTCCGCCGCGAACGCCTATACGGGGCTGCGTATGCTGACGGCGGCGAACCTCGATGCTATGTTGCAGGACGCGCCGCGCATGGTGGTGGATCCGAACATCGACCAGGCGGTTCTGAATACACCGGCGGAGACCTGCTATGGCGCGCCGGGAGCGTCGTACTGCATCCCGAAGAAGGACCCGCAAGGGCAGTTCGCGGATGACGCGGCGATCCTGTTCAACGAGCGCTTTCCGATGTCGCTATGGGTAGAGGCGGCGAAGAGCCATGCCTTGACGCCGGAGTATCTGCGCAGTGAGTTCGCTATGGCAGCCTGGACACGCGCAGCCATGCTGCATGATGATGCCTCCGCCCGCGCCCTGCTGCCGCTTCTGCCGAAACCACTGCAGGCCCAGGCCGGCGACGGCACAGGCTTCGGGGCCGTGTTCGCTATGCTGCATGGTCCGGGCCTTGCGCCGTGGATTGTGCCGGGGCCGCAGCCTGAGGTGAACTACGACAAGGTCTTCGGCCACGGAAGCTGGTGGTGCGCGGAGAGTGAACCAGGCGCGGAAGGGCAGCCCTACGCCACCGATCAGATCGTGTGGCCGCTGCCCGATCCGCTGTTTCTGAAGCCGGAGGAAAAAGCTCAGGCAGCTACGGAAGCGGCGGCGCTGAAGAAGCTGCCCGCGGCTTCGATCCTGCTGTCGCAAAAGGCGCTGGCATTTGCACGAGAGCACCCTGACGACCCGCGTGTCCCGGAAGCGCTGGCGATGTCGGTGAGGGCGATGCATTACGGCTGCGATTCATACGGCAACGACGCAGACGCCGTGCGTAAAGCAACGGGCAAGGCGGTGTTCGAGTTGCTGCACCAAAGGTATCCGCAGTCAGAGTGGACGAAGAAAACGCCGTATTACTACTAACGCTCAGACCTTGCAGAGGATCGTTACAACTTGCGATACAAAGAAGGCATGAGATTTCGCGTGCATCTGCGGAGCTGGTTGTGGACACTGGCCGTCGCGGGCATATCGCTCACAGTCGCGCACGCAGAAGTCTTGCGGTCGCCGTGGGACGGTGTGCCCGTAGCACCGGCGGACGTCGCTTACGCCTGCCCGGCGGCGCCCATGTTCGCGAACACGCTGGAGGCTGAATCGTATTACACGGACGCGCACATGTCGGTGATCGATCCGGCGAAGCAGGCGGCGTTTCAAGCCGCGTCGAATGCTCCGACCAAGCTCGCGCAGGCTGTGAGCAGGCTGCGGATGCATATCGGATCAGTGGCAGCCGGATGGCTGCGGCATGCGTGTGCTCGCTGCTGGAGTCGGCGGCAAAAGCCAAAGCATGGTCCGGCAAAATGCCAACCCTTCAGGGAACCTACGTCCAGAACTGGACGCTCAGCGGCGTTGCTATTTCCTATCTAAAGGTCAGGCAGAGTGGGCAGGGAACGAAAGAGCAGGATGCAGCGATCCAGAAGTGGTTCGCCGCAATGGCGGCGCAGGTGCGCGCCTACTTTGACGCTGGGGCTTCGAACCCAAAGAGCGATGCGTGGAACAACCATATCTACTGGGCGGGACTGGCGGTCGCGGCGGAAGGCATCGCGGCTAACGATGCAAAGGCTTTTCGTTGGGGGATGGATACCTATAAGGGCGGTGTGGATTCGATCCAACCGGATGGTTCGCTGGTGGCGGAGATGTATCGTGCGCAGATGGCGCCGCACTATCACCTGTATGCTCTCGGTCCGCTGATAATGTTGGCGGAGTTTGGCGAGACCAACGGGATGCACTTGTATGCGGAAGATGATGGAGCGATTCATCGGTTGGTAAAGCTCTGCACGTCCGGGCTCGAGTATCCAACGATCTTTGAGAAACGCGTCGGTGTGAAGCAGGTGGTTTCGCAGCCGTATGAGGGGGAAACATTGGGTGGGCGGTGCCGTATGTCCGGCGCTTTCCGAATGCCGCGCTGGAGGCCATGCTCACGAAGGCCCCGTGGTCCGGTATACGACGTGGGGCGGGGAGCCGCCGGCGTAGCAATTTGTGTGACAGAGGTATTTCTTTTAGCTTCTGTCGATGTCCAGATATTGCCGAGGTGTCACGATCTGGATGGCGCCAAATGATTTGAGGGAAAGTAAATCTTTGTCGCCTGTGATGATCATGTCCGAGTGTGCTGTAAGAGCGCACTCGAGGATGAAATCGTCATTGGGGTCGCGGCAAACGCCAGAAAGGCTGCCGGTTACGGTGGTACGAACTGCTTCCGCAAGTGTGTCTGTTAGTCGACTCCGGATCACTTCAGGAGAATGAAGAAATTTGTCGCGCATGACGCGAACAATTCATCCTCCAACTGATCGCAGGTAATGATCGTATCCACGAGAAGGGCGAGGACGATCGCCTCCTTTGGCACGCCGCCGTACTCCATTGCAGAGATGTAGATGCTTGCATCAAAGGTGACGAGCACAGGTCAGGCGGCCGATTTCTGGGCCTTTTCAGCCGCTCTCTGAGCACGAACTTCATCTACCAAGCGTTCGACATCCTCGGGGCCATATCCATTGTGACCCTTTTCGTTGGCGATGGCGTTCATCTCATTCAGCGACTTACGAACCTGTTCCGCACGATACTGACGAAAGGCTTCGCGGAAGAGTTCACTCGTGGTTCGGCTCTCCGCCTTGGCCATGCGTTCTACTTGTTCGGCAAGTTTAGAAGGAAAGCTGACCGTGAAGGTGCGTCTTGTTGGAGTACGCGTTGGCATGACAACATCTTACATTGTAAGACAATCTCTTACAACTGCGTATAGCTGGTTAACCATCCCTTGTATTGGAGAGACTGGCGAGGAACTCGCGATCGGCGTCGGAGAGGTCGGCGTTGATGAGGAGGTCAGGCCGGTTCGCATAGGTCTTCGCCAGCGCGGCTTCGCGGCGCCACTTGCGGATCTTGAGGTGGTCGCCTTCGGCAAGAACATCAGGGACAGGCACGCCGCGGAATTCAGCGGGGCGGGTGTAGTGGGGGTAATCCAGCAGGCCGGCAGCGGCGTTGGTGCTGCGCGGAACGCCGTCGATAGTGAGGGTTTCGGTAGGTTCGTCGCCTTCGCCGAAGCTTTCGTATTTTGAGGAATCGGCGTGGCCGAGGACGCCGGGGAGCAGGCGGACGGTGGCGTCGAGGACGATGGCTGCGGCCAGTTCGCCGCCTGAAAGGACGTAGTCGCCGATGGAGAGCTCTTCGTCGCAGAGGAGTTGCGTGACGCGCTCATCGACGCCTTCGTAGCGGCCGCAGATCAGGACAATGCGGTCGAGTTTCGCGAGGCGGCGTGCGGTGGATTGGGTGAAGCGTTTGCCTTGTGCTGAAAGCAGGATGACGGATTCTTTGGTGGTGTCGCGGTCGGGTTTTGGGGTGAGGTTGAGGCTCTCGGCGCACTCGAAGATGGGCTGCGGTTTGAGGACCATGCCTTCGCCGCCGCCGAAAGGGCGGTCGTCGACAGTGCGATGGCGGTCGTGGGTGAAGGTGCGCAGGTCGTGGATATGTGACTCTGCGAGGCCCGAGCGCAAGGCGCGGGCAACGACGCCGTGGTCGAACGGGCCTTGGAAGAAGTCGGGGAAGATGGTGAGGATGTCGAAGCGCATAAAGGCAGGGAGTAGGGAATAGGGAGTAGGGATTAGAAGGCGCCTTCGATGAGTTTACGACGATGGAGTGATGGGGAGAGGCAAAAGCTTTGAACACAAAAGGCGCGAAGGGAGCGAAGTTTCGCGATGGGAGCTTTAGCTTTCGCCGGTGGGGTCGTCGGCGGGATCCAGAAGACCTTCGGGGATGTTCATGGTGATGCGTTTGGTGTTGAGGTCTACGGATTCCAGGTGGGCGCGAACGAAGGGGATGAGAATGGGATCGGCGTCGTCGGGGGTGTTGGTAAGGTGAATGCCGAGTAGTGGGGCGGCTTCAGCAAGACGGGTTTTGCCGTCGGGAGACATAGCGAATTGCACATCGGCCACCTGGCCAACAGGGTTGGGGCCGTTGAAGAGAGTGCAGCCGATTAGATCGCTGACGTAGAAGGTGTCGGGATCGAGCGCGGGGAGTTCGGCGGCTGGCACCATGACCTGCCGGCCAGCGAGGAGTTCGGCTTCGGAAATACTGTCGCAGCCAGCAAGCTTGAGGACGATGCGTCCGGCGTTTTTGCCCACAGGAAGGAAATAGCCCTCGATGGTGGTGGGCTGAGCGTCAGTCGCGGGTTCAGTAGCGTTTGCAGGCGTAAGCGTGACCTGGCGACCGGCGCGAAACTGGATCGCAGGGTCAAGGTCAGTGAGGAGATCGGAAAGCAACTCACCTTTACGTCCCTGGGGACGCAGAAGGCGAGCGAGTGTCGCCCAGCCGGGAGTACCGGCTTCTGTGAAGCTCTTCTGATCGCTCATGCTGTCCGAACCCGCTTCCGTCCTGAAGCTCCAGCATAGACCACTGGAGCATTCTGGACGGGTGGAGCTAATCGTGATCGGAAGCGTCGCGACTGCCTTCGGCCTCGACGATGTCGAGAGCGAAACGGTGGCGGAACTTCATGCTGGCCGCGCCCAGAATGGTGCGCAGGGATCTCGCTGTGCGACCCTGCTTGCCAATCACCTTACCGATGTCGCTGGGAGCGACACGGAGGCGAAGCACGGTTACGTCGTTATCGGGAATTGCTTCGACCTGGACAGCAGATGGTTCATCGACCAGAGCCCGAACAATTTCCTTCATCAAAAGTTGCATTCCCGGAACTGCATCCAATCCCAGACCTGTTTCCAAACTCTCAGTCACTCATACACCTCGGAAGAATTGACCTGCGCTACCTTCGGTTTCTACGGGCTCCTTTAGTGAGATGCAGGAGATCTGAGAACTTACACCGAACATGGTCGCGAGTGCTTTCAAAAAAGGCAGCTATTGGCTTTCGCCTAAATGAATCCGCCCACAAGCCCCGTGTTTTCGGTGGCTTATGGGCGAGTTTACGTGAGGGTCTTGTGAGTTTTAGCAATCTTTGGGCATAAGGTACCTACCCAAAGTTTACTCTGAAGTAACGCGTGGCTTTGTGCCGATAGGCGCTGACGCCGTTAAGCGGCCGGGGCGGCTTCAGGTTCGGCTGCTGGGGCCGGGCTGTACTTGGCGAGGAGCTTGCCGACGCGGTCGGAGAGCTGGGCACCCTTGCCGGTCCAGTAGGTGATGCGGTCGGTCTTGAGATCGACGCTGGCGGGGTTGGTGCGGGGGTTGTAGGTGCCGACTACTTCGACGGAACGGCCGTTGCGGGCGCGGTCCTTTTCGATAACGACGACGCGATAATGGGGCTGCTTACGGGCGCCAACGCGCGCCAAACGAATCATCAACACTGGGTAGATCCTCTCAGAAAAACTTGATTGTTCAGGGTTTGCCGGCGCCGTGGAGTGTGTCGACACGGCAGGCGGACTTGGAAGACCGAACACCTAAGTATGGCCGATTTTGGGCGAAATCGCAAGGTAAAGTGGGCTGTTTTTGCTGCAAATCATGGCTTAAACCGCGTTAAAAACGCCGTTTTGAATCACTTTTGGGGCGGAAAGAGGAACTGGAGAGCCTGGCCGAAGCGGTCAGCCCAGGCATCCTCGTTGTGCTGGGCGTCGGGGACGCGGAGGTAGGCGAGATCGACGCCGTCGTGCCAGCCTCGGGTGAGGAGACGGGTGTGGAGCAGGTCGGTATCGCGCAGGTGATTGAGTCCTTCGGCCATGCCCATGTCCAGCCAGATGCGTAGGTTGGGACGCGGGTTTGTGTTGGTGACCAGCCTGAGGATGCTGCGGTCATTCCACCAGACGCTGGGAGACATGACAGCTAATTTGCCGAAGATGCCGGGATGCTGAAGGCCGATAGCCAGGGAGATAAGTCCGCCAAGGGATGAGCCGCCGAGGGCGGTGTTCGAGGCATCAGGAAGGGTGCGATAATCGGCGTCTATTTTGGGTTTGAGGTCGTCGATGAGGAGTTTCGCGTAGAGAGCGCCCTGGCCGCCGCCGAGGCGAGGGTCGCGGTCGGGGGTGTACTCTGGCATGCGCTGGATGCCGGTGTTGGCGATGCCGACCAGGATGACGGGTTCGATGAGGCCGGCGGCGGTGAGGTCGTCGGTGGTAGAGTTGGCGCGCCATGTGTGGCCGGGAATGAAGGAGTGGCGAGGGTCGAAGAGGTTTTGGCCGTCGTGAAGGTAGAAGACGGGAAAATGACGGTGAGCCTCGGTGAGATAGGCTTCAGGGAGATAGAGGAAGATGTCGCGAGGGTCGGGGAGAAAGCGCGAGCGGAAATCCGGGAGCAGGATGTAGCGCGGGTTGTTGTCGAAATCGTTGGCTGCGTTGTCTGGATCGTCGAGTGGTTGCATCGTGGATAGTGCTGGCGTTGTTGGTTTGAGGGTATCAAAGGATTGATTCGGGGATTGATTTCGGGCTGGCTGGAGATAGAAGCAGATTCCCTGCGGGAATGACAGAAAGAAAAGCAAGGGCAACTGCAACTGCAACTGCTTTCACGCAGAGGGCGCTACGGTAACGCAAAGGTCGCGAAGGAGTTCTGATGAGGAGCTGGCGATGAAGCGGGAATATCACAAGTGGTGGTCGGGCGAACTGGGCAGGGACATGGAGATGCTCGTGTTTGGGCATGATGGGCTGCCGGCGGTTGTGTTTCCTACATCGCGGGGGCGGTTTTATGAGTTTGAAGATCGCGGCATGGTGGATGCCGTGAAAGACAAGCTGGAGTGCGGGAAGCTGCAGTTGTTCTGCGTGGACTCGGTGGACAGTGAGAGTTGGTACAACCGGGATGTGGACCCGAACTGGCGGATTGCGCGGCATTTGCAGTACGAGAAGTACATTCTGCGTGAGGTGCTGCCGCTGGTGAGGCGCATGAACCACCGGTCGCATCTGGCTTCAATCGGCTGCAGCTTTGGTGGGTATCACGCGGTCAACATCGCGCTAAAGCATCCGCATCTATTTAGCGGGTGCCTTTCGATGAGTGGAGCGTATGACCTGAAAGGGCTCGGATTTCTGCATGGGCATTACAGCGATGAGGTGTACTTCAATATGCCGCTGGATTACGTGCCAAATATCTGGGACCACGGATGCCTGGAGCGGATGAAGCACAACACGTATGTGCTGGCGACCGGTGTGCATGATCAGTGCTGGAACGATAATGAGCGGCTGGCGGCGGCTCTGAGGGCGAAGCATGTGCCGGTGAGGCTGGATGTGTGGGGGGATAATACCGGGCATGACTGGCCTTGGTGGCAGAGGATGGCGCAGGTGTATCTGTAGAGCAGGGAATAGGGAATAGGGAGTAGGAAATAGGAAGTGCGGGGAGTTGGGTGATGAAGAAGATTGGTGTGTTGTTCGGGATGGAGAATACTTTTCCCGGGGCGCTGGTCGAGCGCATTAACTCGATGGAGTTGGATGGGATTCGGGCAGAATTTGTAGAGGTGGGTGGGGTGGAGATGGCTAAGGCTTGTCCTTATGCCGTGATTGTCGATCGGATTTCGCATGATATGCCGTTCTATCGGGCTTATCTGAAAAATGCTGTGTTGACGGGCACACAGGTTATTAATAATCCGTTCTGGTGGTCGGCGGATGACAAGTTTTTTAATTACTCGCTGGCAACAAAGCTCGGTGTGGCTGTGCCGCCGACGGTACTGTTGCCGCATAAGGAGTTTCCGCCGGAGATCAATAGTCGGTCGGTAAGGAATTTACAGTTTCCGCTGGATTGGGACGGGATTTTTGATACTGTGCGGTTCCCGGCTTTTCTGAAGCCGTTCGATGGAGGCGGGTGGCGGGATGTGTTTCCTGTGCACAACCGTGAAGAGTTCTTTCAGGCTTATGACCAGACGCGCGATCTTTGCATGACACTGCAGGCGGCGGTGAACTTCAAAGAATATTTCCGATGCTATGTGGTGGGGCAGGAGGAGGTGCGGATTATGGCTTACGATCCGCGTCAGCCGCATGAGCATCGTTATGTGCTCGAGCCACAGGAGTATCCGAAGGGATTGCTGAAACGAGTGGAGAAGGATGCGCTGACGCTTTGTCGCGCGCTGGGGTATGACCTGAACACGGTTGAGTTTGCCGTGGAAGATGGTGTGCCGTATGCGATCGACTTTATGAACCCGGCGCCGGATGCGGATTTGCATTCTATTGGCGAGGAGAATTTTGAGTGGATCGTGGATAAGGTGGCGAAGCTGGCGGTAAAGAAGGTATCGGCGTTGGATGGGCCGGCGAAAGAGTTGCGTTGGGCGAGCTTTTTAGGAGGAGATATGAAGAGTGCAGCGAAGAAGTCGACGGCGAAGAAGGTCGCGGAGGAGGAGTTGGCGCAGGGAACGGTGAAGAAGAACGCGAAGAGTGCGGTGAAGCAGGATAAGCCGTTGAAGTAGGTTGCGGGGCGAAGGTGATGGTGCCGGAAGTTTGGGTTGGATTCGTCGAGGTTCGACAGTTGCCTGGGGAGAATCACCCGATCGCGCTAACAGGTAAGGGCGCATTTACGTGGATCGCATGCTGGACAGTAGATGCTGAGAGCTTTAGAGCTCGAGTTGGCAAGGTGATGAATGAATACGGGTTGTTTGTTGTTGATGCAGAAGAGATAACGACGTACACGAAAGCTGAAGAAGATGGGATCGTTGGTGCCGAACTGGCGGATTTATACGAACGGACACGAGTAAATGAGAACTACTGCATCTATGGGACGCTTCACAACTATTTCCAAGATCAGTAGCCGTGGCGAAAGGGTCGAACGGCTGTGGTGAGTGAGCGGCATGGCGGGTCCTTCGACTACGCTGCGCTTCGCTCAGGATGACAGAGTGGTGGTGATGTGAGCGAAGAACGGCGGTCCTTCCCCCTTTGGCTCTACGCAGGGGCAAGGATGACGATGGACCAGAATCGCAGCAAAAGATGGCTTCGGCGGGTCGGCTGGGCATTTCCCGGCGAACGAATTGGCGCGGCGAATCACACAAATTAGTCATGCCAATAGGGAAACAGTCCGGTAGAATCATGCTTAGATGGGCATCTGTGGCGTAAATGCAGCAGTTGCTGAAGGAGAGCTTTGGCTGTTACTTCTAAAGATCCTAAAGAGCTCGGCACGGACCCGGTGCGCGCTTCGGTGCGTTTCCCGCTGCACCTGGAGATCGTTTTAACTACAGGTGCTCGCGAATATAAGGCCGTGACCGAAGATGTATCTGCAAATGGAATTTGTTTTACCGCGGACGACCTTCCCCCAGTTGATGCGCCTGTTGAATTTCGGATGACGATGCCGGCAGCGATTATGGGCGGAAGCGAAGACGTGACGCTTCATTGCGTAGGCCGAATTGTCCGCCATGAACGGAGCGGTGACAAGAACATGGCGGCCGCAGTGATCGACGACTACTCTCTAAAAGGCTGAGCAACTATGAGTGCAGAGATTTTTAACATAGGCTTTGATTCCGCCGAACCGCCACCGGACTCGGCGGCTGCGGCTATACGAGTTATTCTCGCGGATTCACAGGCGATCTACCGTGTGGGCATGCGCAAGGTGTTTGCGCTTGAGGACGACATTCGCGTGGTGGCGCAGGCCGAAACGCTGGACAATCTTTTTGCCGCGTTGCAGCGGTTTCCAACCGATGTGGTGGTGCTCGAAGGGCGGCTGATTTCGGGGACCGTCGATGCAATTCCGCAGTTTGTGCGGCGGGCGCCAGAGGCGAAGCTGATTGTGCAGGTGTCGGAGGCCGACGAGAGCAATACGGTGGAGCTGTACCGGCGCGGGGTTCGCGGGGTGGTGCCGCGATCGATTTCGCCGGACCTGCTGATCAAGTGCGTGCGGAAGATTGCGGCGGGCGAGACGTGGATCGATAACCAGTCGGTGAGCTGGGTGATCGACGCGTACCGGGCGCAGGCGGCGAGCCTGACGAATCCGCGGACGCAGCCGAGGCTGTCGGAGAAGGAACTTTCTATCATCAGCTGCATTACGCGAGGGATGCGGAACAAGGAAATCGCGTATCAGATTGGGACGACCGAGCAGGTGATCAAGAATTATCTGCGTAAGATTTACGACAAGCTGGGCGTTTCCGACCGGTTGGAGCTGGCGCTTTATTGCCTGCATCATCAGATTTTGAAGAATGAGTCGAGTACGTCGGAGCTGGCTTATATCGATACTGGTATGCCGCTGCGAGCTAAGTTGTAAAGGCAGGGAATAGGGAATAGGGATTAGGAAAGACGGCCGGTGGCCGTCTTTTGTTTTGCTCGTGTAGGCTTGGTGGGAAGCCAGTCCAATCGAGGGGTTTTGCCCGATGCA
>Ga0302316_10001367_pt1 | contig 19290 bp, 24 predicted proteins | sample III_Palsa_N3_2_FD_200456 | JGI IMG/M metagenome (GOLD analysis project Ga0302316, IMG submission 200456) | Peat permafrost microbial communities from Stordalen Mire near Abisko, Sweden - III_Palsa_N3_2 | ecosystem: Environmental > Terrestrial > Soil > Palsa > Peat permafrost | place: Sweden...
CCCGCACTCGGCTCAAGCTGGTTCAGTTGCGATCCATAACCAGACGAGCGGGACGAGCGATCTGACGGTGAGCACCTATGACGCCGGCAAGCCGAACCAGTTGGAGGTTGGGCTGCAAGGCGGTGGATTTGGATCATTGAAGGTGCGGGCGGAGTTGACGAGCGCCGGCGAGGTGAATGCCTATCTGCGTGGGTCATCAATGGACTCGACAGGCCTGTTACAGATGCAGGCTCCGAAGATCGAGGCGTATCTGGGGACGCAGGATGTCGCTGTGCGCAGTGTACAGGTGGAGACAACGCAGACGCACTCGCTTTCAGCGGGGTTGGGCGGTGATGGTGGTGCAACTGAAGATGGGAGAGCTTCGCAGCAGCAGAGTGGCCGGAGCAGCAGGCAATCTGACGCTGGAGCGGATGTGCTTACGAGCACAGATGCAAGCAATGAGGCAGTAATGCCTGCGCAGATGGTCGCACGCCAAAGCGGCATCGCAATGACTGAAACAGGAAACTGGCTAAGTGTTCGAGCTTGAAGGAAGAGAGGGGAAAATATGTCAGCAATCAATAATCATCATTTGGCGATGTCGGCTAGTAGTGTCGCAGCGTCGATGGCACCCAGTTCAACGACTCCAAACGCAAGTGCGAAGGCGATGACGGCGTCAACGACGGCTACAACGGGAACGGGATCGTCGAGCAGCTCGACGGATAACTCGGATATTACGTCGAGCGACTTTCTACAGCTCCTGGTAAGCGAGCTGCAGAACCAGGACCCGACGCAGCCAACAGACCCGGATGCTTATGTGCAGCAACTGGTGGGTGTGAATAGCCTGCAACAGTTGATTTCGATCAACCAGGAACTGGCCTAAGGGCAGGGATTAGCGGTTAGAACCAGAATCATAACGGACGAAATAAAGAGAGAGAGGTAAGACGATGGGATCATTTTCAATTGCACTTACTGGGCTTAAGGCAGATTCGACAGCCCTCGATACTATAGGCAACAATCTGGCCAACCTGAATACAACTGCGTTCAAAGACCAGACTACGACGTTCTCTGACCTGTTCTATCAGCAGGTGGGAACCTCGGGATCTGGTGATGCACTGCAGCAGGGGCTGGGCACGAAGGTCTCGTCAACGACGACGGACTTTAGCGAAGGAACGCTGACGACAACGAACAACTCGACGGACATGGCGGTCCAGGGCAATGGCTTTTTCGTGGTCGACAACAACGGCACACAGGAGCTGACGCGAGCCGGAAATTTCCAACTCGACAATGAAGGCAATCTGACGACTACCGACGGATCGAGCGTGATGGGCTATGGAACGGTGAATGGAGTTGTCGCTACCGGCGGCTCGTTGAAGGCGCTCCAATTGCCGGTCGGCGCGACCCAGGCGGCGCAGGCTAGTGCTACGTTTTCGCTTACAGGAAACCTGAACTCGACGGCGGCCGTCGGCGACACCTACTCGACCCCGATCACGCTGTATGACTCGCTTGGCACCAGCCATGTTGCGACGGTCACGTTTACCAAGACGGCGAACGACCAATGGGGCTATTCGGTTGCGCTGCCGGCGGGCGATGAGACGGGTACACCAACCGGAAACACAGGAACGCTGACGTTCGACAGCAGCGGCAATCTGGTCTCGCCGAGCACAAACGTGAGCGGCATCTCGTTTCCTGGGATGGCAGATGGCGCGGCCGATCTAAATATGAGTTGGAATCTGTATGGTAGTTCGGGAAATTCAACGATGACGCAGACTTCGGCGGCATCCTCTTCTTCGTCGACGAATCAGAACGGCTATCCTAGCGGCACCTATGAGGGCTTTACGGTAGATCCTACCGGGTTGGTCTCGGCACAGTTCAGCAATGGAGAAACGCAGACGGTAGGTCAGGTTGCTTTGGCCAACGTGGCGAACGTCGAAGGGCTGACGCGTGCCGGTGACAATGCGTATCTGGCGACGGCGGCCTCCGGCGCGGCGACGATAGGACCGGGAGATAATGGCGGTTTGGGCAGCATCGCCGATGATTCATTGGAGAGCTCTAACGTGGATATCTCGACGGAGTTTACCAACCTCATCGTTGCACAACGTGCGTTTGAGGCTAACTCGAAGACTGTAACGACATTCGATACGTTGACGCAGGAGACCATCGACATGATCCGGTAACCCGGGTCTACGAAGGTGGCCCCTGCCGGGCGGGGGCCTCCTTTTCTTAAAAGTATGCTTAGAATTTTCTGTCTAGTTTTGGCACAGCGCATGCATAACGAATGGTATGGCTACTACAGATCGCTCGCTCCCTCAAGACCCTGTTCCCGCGGCAAAGGTTCCTTTGAAGACGTTACTTATTTGCTGCATTGTGACGGTGGTGTTTGCCGTCAGTGGTGCGGCTGGGGCGATGATGTTCCTTGCTCGGAGTGGGAAGCTCGGTAGCGCAGCTGTCTCGTCTACCGGGAGCGTGGCTGCGAAGAACGCCGGTGCGACCACTCATACAGAGGTCCTTGAGCCGCTACTGATCAATCTCTCGGATGAGGGCGGTCACGCCTACCTTCGGCTCGGAGTGGTGCTGGCGGAGGAGGAAGAGCCGGTGGTGAAGCCGAAGGATGAAGCAAAACCTGTAGCAGGCGCTGATGCTGCGGTGCGAGACACCATCTTCGACGTATTAGGGCGGCAAACCTCCACGGCGTTGCTGACTCCAGATGGCAAGGAGTCGCTGAAGAGAAACTTGATGTCGGCCATCGCGCTACATAATCCCGAACTACATGTGAAAACAATTTACTTCACCGACTTCCTGGTGCAGCAATGAAGATGCTGGCAACCAAACGGCTGCTCACGGAACAGGGAAGTTCAGGTGAAGCAGCCGAGACGCACTTGAAGTGGCTGGTGCTGCAACAGGTCCCTGTACCGATGACGGTGAAGATTCCGCTGCCGGGGATCTCGCTGCGTGGACTAGCGGCGCTGAGCGTTGGAACCCTGATTGTAAGCAGTTGGGCAGCCTCGGAAGAGGTGCCACTGTATGCCTCGGATATCGCGTTGAGTTGGGGTGAGTTTGAAGTAGTGGACGGCATGATTGCTATTCGGCTTACGAGGTTGGGATAACGTGATGGCGAATGTCATGACCAGTGAGAGACCGTGGGGCGGTGTGGTGGGAATTGTTATCGATTTAATGCGCGGACGGCGCATGGCGCGCGCGGAGCGATCGCTAAAGGTATTGGAGACGTTACAACTCGGTGGTCGCAGGCAGTTGTTGCTGGTACGTTGCGGTCAGCATCAGTTTCTGGTGGGCACGGGTGCGGATGGAGTGCAGACGATTGTCGCCGTAGCAGCGGATGAGGTGCAGCAGTGACGTGTCTACGGATGGTGATGACCGTTGCGATCATCTTCTGCTCCATCTCCGCCAGGGCCGAGGAGGGCGCCGGGTCTTTCTGGGTACATCGCCCAGCCGTCTCCCATGCGGTTGCCGCCAAGCCAAAGGTTACGAAGAAGGCTGAGCCCAAGGCTGTAGCGGGACAGGACTTCCTGGCAGACGCACTGGGCAAGAGCACGAAGGATGGTGTGGGATCAGGGTCGCCGTGGGCGATTGTGCTGGGGCTTACGCTGCTCACGCTGATACCTGCGATTCTGCTTTCGATGACACCGATGATCCGGCTGCTCGTGGTGTTTCACTTCTTGCGGCAGGCGTTGGGGACACAGACAGCGCCTTCCAACCAGGTATTGATGGGTCTGGCATTGATGATGACGTGGTTTCTCATGCAGCCCGTGATGTTGCAGGTAGACCAGGTTGCCGTGACGCCGTACCGGCAGGGAACGATCGACGCGGGTGAGGCGTTGGAGCGGGGCAGTGTGCCGGTGAAGGCATACATGCTGAAGTATGCGCGGGAGAAAGATCTCGCAGTGTTTGCGAGTGCGTCGATGGCGGCCAAGCCTGCTGCACCGGCGGACCTGCCGATGGCAGTAGTGGTTCCGGCCTACATGCTGAGTGAGCTAAAGGCTGGATTTCAGATTGGTGCTGTGTTGTTTCTGCCCTTCCTGCTGATCGATTTTCTGGTGGCGAGCATCACGACATCGATAGGGATGTTGCAGCTCTCGCCCGTCGTTATCTCAACGCCTGTGAAGATCCTGCTGTTTGTGATGGTCGATGGCTGGAGTTTGCTGGCGCATGAGTTATTGAAGAGCTTTTAGGAGATCACGATGGGAACGGATATGGCCGTCACGCTGGCGCGGCATCTGCTGCTTGAAGCACTGCTGCTCTGCGCGCCGATGCTTGTAGCGGCCTGCGTGGTCAGTCTGGTGATGAGCCTGATCCAGACGTTGACCGGCGTACAGGAGCAGACATTAACGGCAGTGCCCCGCCTGACGGTCGTCTTCCTGCTGGTGGTGGCGTTGATGCCGTGGCTTGCGCATCGGACAGTTAGCTACACGATCAGTTTGTGGACAGACCTGCAGCGGTATCTGGGATGACGAACGCGGATTGGCAGGCGATTGTGTGCAGTGGCGTACTCGTAATGGTGCGGTTGAGCAGCTTGCTGGTGTTCTCCCCCATATTTTCTTCGGCGGCGATTGCGCCACGAATCAAGGTCGGCTTTGTCTTTGCGATGACGCTGTTGTTGGCCCCGCTGGTGGGGCGCGCACACGGCGCTGTCGATGAGATCACGATGCGCGGCGTGTTGGGGGAGCTCGCCGTGGGGTTGGTGTTTGGTCTGTCACTGATGATGCTGAACGAGATGGTGTTGTTTGCCAGTTCGTTGCTGAGCATGGAGTTCAGCTTCTCGCTGGCCAACCTGATTGACCCGGTCTACAAGGAAGAGACGCCGGTCCTGGGGCAGCTAATGGGGTGGGTGGCGACGCTGGTGCTGCTGGGTGCAGGTCTGCACAGAACGTTAATAGCGGCAGTGATGCGGAGCTTCAACGCGGTCCCTTTAGGCACGTTTGTATTGAGCGCGAAGACGGGTGCGGAGATGGCCCACATGGGTGGAGGCATATTTCTCGCAGGCGTGCAGTTGGCCTCGCCGGTGATTGCGGCGGCCCTGACGGTAGAGATCACGATTGGATTAATCGGCAGGCTTGCGCCGCAGTTGCATTCGACTGTGTTGAGCGTGCCGTTCAAAACGCTTGTCTCCTATGTGGTGCTATTGGGTTCGCTGGCGATATGGCCGAGCTTTCTGGAGAGCCACTTTAACTCGCTGCTGGATGCGGCGGGAAGGATGTTGATGGCCACATGAGCGATCAACAGACAGAAAAAGCGACACCACAGAGAAAGAAAAAGGCGCGTGAGAGCGGCGATTGGGTGCGTAGCCGAGAGTTGCTGTCCGGTACAGCAATGCTGGCGGGGTTGATGACGCTGGGAATGGCGGGTGACAGCTTCGTTTCGAGTTGGAGGCAATGTTATGCGCGATGCCTTATGCTGGCGGTCGCCGGCACCAGCAGCACGTGGGGAACTCGTGAGTTCGTAACCGCCCTCCGTGTGGGATTGCTGCCGGCTGTGGTGCCGACGGCGATGGTGATGGGCACCTGTCTGTGCGCCGTGGTAGCGGTTGGTATTGGGCAGGGCGGTGGCGTGAACTTCAGCATGAAGGCTCTACAGCCAAAATTGAGCCGGTTGGGACCAGCCAGTCACGTGAAGCAGATGTTCAGCATGAGGGCGATCGCGCGGACCGCGAAGTCGGTGCTTCCGGCACTGGTGGTGAGTATGCTCGGGTGGCGGGCGCTGAGCAGTCTGCTGGGGCCGATGCCGGTAATGAGTTTGGCGCGGCTGCCGGCGACGTTCGGCGTCGCTTATGGGCTGGGCGTGAAGGCGGCATGGGTAATGGTTATCTGGTCTGCGATTGACTATGCCGTCGAATACGCGAGCTGGAGCAAGCGGCTGAAGATGTCCAAGCAGGAGATGAAGGATGAGATGAAGGAGGCGAACGGCAACCCACATACGAAGGGGCGCGTTCGCCAGGCACAGCGTGCGATTCGGAAACGCAGGGTGAAGGCCGATATGCGGCGTGCAAGCGTGGTCATTACAAACCCGACACACTACGCGGTTGCGCTGGAGTTCAGCTTCGAAACAATGCAGGCGCCAACCGTGCTGGCCAAGGGACGAGATCTTCATGCGCTTGAGATTCGCGAAGAGGCAAAGGCCGCGGGTGTGCCGATCCTCGAAAACCCACCGCTGGCTCGGTCGTTGTATCGAAGCGTAGAGCCAGGGCAGTCGATTCCTTATGAACTGTATGCGGCGGTCGCAGGAATTTTAGCGTATCTATTTCGCGAGAAGCAGGAAGATCAGGCGCGCGAAGCGAAGCGTGAAGCGCAAGCAAGAAGAGATGCGAAGGACGCGGCGAGGCGGTCGGTTGTAACTGGATTCCAGGGAGGAATTTGATGGTTGGCGATAAGACGAAAGGAAATCTGCGGGGGCTAGCGCTGCCGTTGGGAGCAATCAGCATTGTGTTTGTAATGCTGGTGCCAATTCCGGCGGTAGTGCTCGATCTGTTGCTGGCGATATCTATCAGTGCGAGTGTGCTGGTGTTTCTGACGGCTGTGCAGGTTCGCAAAGCTGTCGACATGTCGGTATTTCCTACGCTGTTATTGTTGCTGACGTTGTTTCGGTTGGCGCTAAATCTGGCTTCGAGCAGGCGAATTCTGTTGCATGGACAGGAGGGTACTCACGCCGCCGGATCAGTGATTGAGGCCTTTGGGCAGTTTGTGGTTGGTGGAAACTATGTGGTGGGCTTTGTCCTATTCCTCGCGTTGACGGCGATTCAATTCCTCGTCATCAGCCATGGAACGGTGAGGACGGCCGAGGTGACCGCACGCTTCACACTTGACGCACTTCCCGGCAAGCAGATGGCGATAGATGCGGATATGAATGCCGGGTTGATCGATGAGCAGGGCGCCAGAAAACGGCGGCAGGCCATCGCTCGTGAGGCCGAGTTCTATGGTTCGATGGATGGCGCAGCGAGGTTCAGCCAGCGCGATTCTATGGCGACAATTCTGATCACGGCAATCAACATTATTGCCGGGCTACTGATCGGCGTATTCCAGCATGGCACCGACCTTCAGACGGCCGTAAAGACCTACACGATCTTGACCGTCGGTGATGGACTGGTGACGATGATTCCCAGCCTGTTGGTCTCGATCGCCGGAGGCATGGTGCTGACGCGTGCGGCCTCAGCGGGTTCGCTTGAGAGCGAGCTTGCAGCGCAGCTCTTTCGACGGCGGAAGACCATGTGGATCGCCTGCGGCGTGATGCTGGCGATGGCCGCAATTCCCGGGCTGCCGAAGCTCGCGTTCCTGATCATGGCGGTCGGTCTCGCCTTGTTGGCACGGACGATGCCGGCTGATGCGCCTGAGGTAATCGAAGACGATAAGCCCTTGGCAAAGGCCGGTGCCGCCGCCGCCGCCGATGCGAATAAGACCGAGAACCTTGGGTCGCTGCTACGCATGGATGATTTAACGCTGGAGATCGGCTTCCAGCTAATTCCTATGGTCGATGAGAAGCAAGGTGGACAGATGCTGAACCGAGTGCGCGCGATGCGAAGGCATCTGGCGACGGAGCTTGGCTTCATCGTGCCGGCGGTCCACATCACCGACAACCTGCGGCTTAAGCCGCGAGAGTATGTAATCTCGCTGAGAGGCTCCGAGATTGCGCGATGGCAGACCGAGACGAACTGTCTGCTGGCTGTGAACGCCGATCCGAAGGCGCGGGCGCTACCGGGAATCGAGACCCGCGAACCCGCGTTTGGCGTGGCCGCGCGATGGATTCAGCCGGGCTTGGAGGACCAGGCGTTGGCCGCCGGATACTCGGTGGTAGACCAGACGACGGTGATCGGAACACATCTCGGTGAGCTGATCCGGAAGTACGCGCATGAGCTCTTGGGGCGGCAGGAGACCAAGCGGCTGCTCGATAGCCTGAATGAGACTCATCCGAAGCTGGTGGAAGAGTTGGTTCCGAAGCTGATGAGCATGGGCGAGGTGCAGAAGGTCTTGCAGCAGTTGCTGCGCGAGAGCGTGTCGATCCGCGATCTGGGCGCCATCCTGGAGACGCTGGTGGAGGCCGCTCACATCTCCAAGAGCGTGGTGCATCTGGTAGAAAGCGTGCGCCAGACTCTGGGTCGCAGCATCGTTCATCGGCTGGTGGATCGTGATGGTGGGCTGCGCGTGATAGTGATGCAGCCCGGAATGGAGCAGCAGGTCGTAGGAACGTTTGACCCGGAGGCGGCGGGACGGATGCTGGGCAGCGGAACGCTGTCTTCGGGCGACTCTTTGAAAAAGCTAATGGAGTCTGTGAAGTCCCTCATTGGGAGCGGTGCGGCTTCGGCCACTCCCGTGCTCCTATGTCCGAGTCCGGCCAGATATCACCTGAAGCGTTGGCTTGAACCTTTGCTCCCGAAGGTGGCGGTGCTGGCCGCGCAGGAGATCCCGCCAGAAGTGCGGGTTCGGAGCATCGGCGCTGTGGGTTGAGGTCTAAGAGCTAGTCAACGAATTGGCGGTATGGAGGGCAGTTATGACGAATCACGGAGAGACCGCGATAAAGGGAAAATGGGATAACCCAAGGTTGACGATCCCGGTCGATATCGCAAACTACGGCTATGCTGCAGCCCTGTCCCCGACTAATGCGGAGGCCGGTGAAGCGAGCCTCGGAGACCGCGACTTGCTGCTGCTGGAACACCTTCCGGCGGTGCGCTACATCGCACGGCGCATTCATGAACGATTGCCGCAGCATGTGGAGTTGGACGACCTGGTCTCGGCCGGAATCATTGGCTTGATTGATGCGTTTGGCAAGTTCGATCATGGGAAAAAAGTGCAGTTCAAAAGTTATGCGCAGTTCCGTATTCGCGGCGCGATTCTGGATTCGTTGCGGATGCTTGACTGGAGCCCCCGCGAGCTTCGCCGAAAAGGACGTGCGGTAGAAGAGGCAATCCGTGCGGTGCAACAGCGGCTGGGCCGCGCTCCGGCCGAGCAGGAGATCGCCTCCGAGATGAAGACGAGCTTGCAGGAGTATCACCAGCTCCTCGGAGATCTGAAGGGATTGGAGATTGGCAGCCTCAACCTGGAGCGGACGGAAGATTCGGGCGACGAAGAGCTTTCCTATATTCCCGGCTCTCCAGAGGAAGACCCACTCTTTCGCTGCCTGGAAGGTGAGATGAAGCAGCATCTGATCGATGCGATCGATGGCCTGCCGGAGAAGGAGCGGCTTGTGTTGACGCTCTACTACTATGAAGAACTGACAATGAAGGAGATTGGGCTGACGCTTGGAGTGGTGGAATCACGTGTGTCGCAGATTCATTCCTCGGCCGTGTTGCGGCTGCGGGTCGCGTTGAGTGGAATAACGCCGGTGCGCGGCCAGAAGCTGGCGCGAGCCGGCAAGACGCGATAGCGGAGCCCGGGCATGGAAACAATTCTTGAGCAAAACGCGATCGATTCGCTGTTCACAATGCGGCAGACATCGCGCGAGAGCCAATCACCATCGTCGGCTCCCACGCCGGCCTATAACTTCGGCCGTGCAGGGCACATTGGAAATGAGCAGATGCGGGCAATCACAATGGTCAACGAACAGTTTGCCCGTAACCTCACGCATACGCTGGGCGCATGGCTCCGTACGCAGCTCCAGGTGGCCGCCGCGGCCGGCGAGCAAATGTCCTTCGGAGACTTTCTTTCGTGCCTTCCCGATCCCTCGTATGTCTGCCTGCTGCGGCTGGAGCCGTTGGGCGGCGTTGGCTTGCTGGAGATGAGTCTTTCCGTGGCAATGACGATGGTCGACCTGCTACTCGGTGGCCGAGGCGCGACGGCATCGATTCGTGAGGTCACCGACATTGAAGATGCGATTCTCGCCTCGGTCCTGCAAATAGTGATGCGCGAGCTCAACCTCGCGTGGGAGTCCGTCGGCCTGCAGTTTGAACTGGATAAGCATGAGACGCAGGGACGCATCGCACGGCTAATGCCCGGCAGCGAGCAAACGCTTTGTCTAAGCCTCGATGTCCAGATGCCGGGTGTGCAGGGATTGATTAACTTCTGCCTGCCCGCGATGGTGCTGAACACGATTCGACGATTGAGTGCCGCGGCGGATGAACCGCGCAAGCGCGCTTCTGCCTCGTCGGATCGGGTGGAAAAGCTAATGGGTGCGGCTTCGTTTCCTTTGGTTGTGCGCCTTCCGGCGGCACGAATCGCCTCGCGCGGGTTGAAGGGGCTGGAGGTTGGCAAGGTGTTGGAGTTGGGGCTTCCGAAGACCACCCAGGCCGAGCTATTGGTTGGCGGCGTGCGCCTCTGTTCGGTACGGCCGGTTAGCAAGGGAGACCGCCTCGGAGCCTTATTGCAGGAGGACGCAACCGGGCTGGCTGCGCTTGCGGGAACTGTGCCCGGGATAGTTGAAGAGAATTTACGAGATCAGAACGAAGGGGCAGCGGCATGAGCGGCGAGGCAAATATGGAGGTTGTGTTGGACATGGAGATGGAGGCTGCGCTGCACTTCGGCACATCTAAGGTACTTCTGCGAGAGGTGTTGGCGCTTGGTCCGGGAGATGTAGTGGAACTCGACCGTCAGGCAGGTGCGCCCGTAGACCTGGTGGTCGGAGATCGCATCGTAGCGCGCGGTGAAGTGGTAGTGGTCAAAGGAAATTTCGCGCTGCGAATTACAGAAGTCGCAGCGCCGCAACTACGCCTGGAGGGTGTGCGATGAGTAGTCTTGGTCTGAAGCTCGATAGAAGCCCTTTCGCTGCTGGACTGGCGGCGCAGATAACGAAAACAGTGGACACCTGGTCTCCTTCGGCGGTTGATGCGATTCCTCTGGGCCTCGCTCTGCCGGACTTTCAATTTGCCGGAGCGGACCGACCGGAGTGCGCCTTCGACGGCTGCACGGCAGGTTGGTCGAGGCTCTGGAAGCGTCGCGCACGGCCCATGTTCGAAGGCGTCTGGGGATGCAGCCGCGTCTGCATTCGCGCATTGGTGGAAGCCAGCGTGAAGCGGGAGATGGAAGGCTCCGATGGCGCCGACGTAGCCGAAGCTCATCATCATCGCGTGCCGTTAGGATTGGTGCTGCTGGCGCAGGGTCTTGTCACGCACGAGCAGCTTCAAGCAGCGCTGCAGGCGCAGAAAAATGCAGGCCGCGGACGAATCGGCGAGTGGCTGGTCGAAGCCGCCGGCGTCTCCGAGACAAAGATCACACGCGGCCTTGGAATGCAGTGGCACTGCCCTGTACTGGGCCTCACGGCGTTCGATGCGAAACGCATGGCATTGGCCCTGCCGCTGGAGCTGCGAACGCTGTGCAGGGTGGCGCCCCTGCGCGTCGCCGGTGGCCGTATCCTATACCTCGCCTTCGATGAAACAGTAGACTCCGCCGCCGCGTTTGCTCTCGAGCGAATGAGCGGTCTCAAGGTAGAGAGCGGTGTTCTGCCCGGGGCGGAGTTCGCTCGTGCCGTGGCGTCACTCGATGCAGCCTCTACTGTGGACTGCCGTCAATTCGACGTCGCAGATCGAGAGGGCCTCGCAGACCGTGTCGTCGATGCCCTCGTCAAGCTGCAGCCTGTTGCCTCGAAGATGGTCCGGCTGCGCGACAGGTACTGGCTGCGCCTGTGGTTGGAGCGCGGAGCCGTGGGCAGAAATGGAATGTTGCCCACCACCGGCGAGGATGTAGTGGATATTCTGCTGCGGGTTCGCCGCACCGGCCGCTAGGCCGGCACTCACCTCGCGAGCGCTACAGCCGATAAACCAGTAACGGCTTTATCCGGGCCCTGGAGGACGTGTTGAAAGTGTTGATTGTGGATGATTCCGCCGTGATGAGAAAGGTCTTGCAGCGTGCTTTGCAGGAGAGCTTCATGGGTGTGCAGGAGGTGGTAGAGGCGACCAATGGGCAACAAGCCCTTGAGCTTCTTCGCGCACAGCAGGCGAACGGCGAAACGCTTGGGCTCATCCTCTCTGACATCAACATGCCCGGCATGGACGGCCTGATGTTTCTGGAGCAGGCGCGAATCGAAGAGCTTCTCGCCGACATCCCTGTGGTCATCATCACCACCGAAGGCTCGGAGCGGCAGGTATTACGGGCCATAGCAGCCGGCGCGCATGGCTATATCTGCAAGCCGTTTACGGGCGAGCAGGTAAGAGCTCGCATCCTGCCTCTGTTGCACAAGCCCGCTTGAAATCTCCCATATTCGAATTAGTTCCAGCTTATATACCCTCTTACAAGGCTCTTATGATTGAGCGTTATAGATTGGCTGCCGAGATGCTCTACGCAAGTCATGGATAGCGGCCTCTACGCAGCTTACTCAGGATTGCTCGCGCGAACCCAGGCGTTGGATCTGGCGGCCAACAATCTCGCCAATGCCGGGACAAGTGGCTTTCGTTCCGAGCACGAATCATTTCGCGGTGTCATGGCTGAGGCCACCAGTCAATCTCCTTCACAGGTAGGCTCCGCGATAAACAGCTTCGGCATTCTCGGCGCCACTACCATCAGCAGCGCGCAGGGGCAGATCTCCCCTACAGGAAATCCGCTCGACTTGGCCATTCAGGGCAGCGCCTACTTCGCCATAGAGACCGCCAACGGCACACGCTACACACGTGATGGCACGTTTCAGGTCTCGGCATCGGGTCTCCTAACAACGAAGTCCGGTGCTGCGGTGCTCGATCCAAACAATAAGACGATCACTGTGCCTGCCGGAACAATAAAGGTTGGCGCCGACGGAAGCATCTCTGTAAGCACCCCGGAGGGAAGCGCCGTAGTTGCGAAGGTTGGTCTCGCAGACCTCGGCCCGAACGGTGCGCAAGAAGCTGAAGGAGCCGGCATCTATAAGGCCGGCGATGACGTTGTGCCGCAAGCTGCAACGAACTCTTCGATCCAGGCTGGCGCACTGGAGAGCGCAAATCAGAACACCATCGGCGGCACCATGCAGTTGATGTTGATGCAGCGCCAGGCCGAGATGATGCAGAAGGCCATCTCTGTCTTTGACAATGACTTCGATAAGACCGCGACCGAACAGATCTCGCGGGTATAACGGCAACCGCGCAAAGCAAGAAGGAGACCGAAATGATACGTGCACTGTACACAGCAGCGAGCGGCATGAGTGCCCAGCAATCGAACCTCGACACCATTGCAAACAATCTCGCAAACTCCGGCACGACCGGCTTCCGTCAGCGCCAGATGGAGTTCGAGGACATGATCTATCAGAACCTCGTCACACCGGGCGCGGCGCAGAGCACATCGACGGCCTCCTCGGGCTTGCAGATCGGTCTGGGCACCAAGTCCGTGGCCAGCGAAGTCATCATGACGCAGGGCGACTTCACCCAGACAGGCAACACCCTGGACCTCGCCATCCAGGGCACAGGCTTCTTTCCCATTTCGATGCCCGATGGCTCAACGTCCTACACGCGCGATGGAAGCTTTCACATGAACAGCCAGGGCACAATGATCACAGCCGACGGCAATCCGCTGGTGCCGAACATCACCATCCCCGCCAACGCTACCGCAGTCACCATCTCGCAGTACGGCGTCGTCTCGGCGACGTTGCCCAACCAGACAGCAAGCTCGCAACTGGGCACGATCCAGCTTGCAACGTTCGCCAATCCTGGCGGCCTCACAGCCTTGGGCAGCAACCTCTTTCAGCCGACTTCGGCCTCCGGCAATGCGATCACGGACGTTCCCGGTGGCACCAGCGGCATGGGTACGCTGCAGCAGGGCTACACCGAAAACTCCAACGTAGATGTCGTTGCGGCGTTTGTGCAGATGATCGTGGCGCAGCGAGCTTATGAGAGCAACTCGAAGGTCGTGCATGTCGCCGATGACATGTACTCGCAGATCAACGGGCTGGTGCGCTGATGCGGAGCTTCTTGTTTCTCGCAGCAATCGTTTCATTCGCCGGGCAACGCGCATCCGCTGCGATTGTCCCCACAGGTGTTGGCTGCGCGCCGACCGCGGAGTCCGCGGTATCGCATCTGTTGTCGAACGACGTCGCAGGCGGCAGCGCAACGGGCTTCAAAGTAGTGGCCGTTCGCAGGGATACTCTACGCAGGCGTTCGTGGGCAATGGTGGCAAGCTGTTCGGATGCGTCACGGCCCATGGTTGCCATTGAACTTGCGGATACCGCCTTGCCGTTAGCGCCTCAGCAACAGGTACGGATTGGCGACCGCGTCGCGGTCAAACAAGACGGCGAGCAGTCGCACATGGAGTTGGCCGGTGTCGCCGAGGACAGCGGCATCGCGCAGGATCTCATCCGCGTGCGGCTCTCTGGGTTCTCCTCAGAGAGTGCAGCGCCCGTAATCCGCTGCCGGGTGGTAAGCAAGGACGTCGTAGAGGTGGCCCAATGAAATCTCCTTCAATCGCGTCACAAGCGCAGCAGCGCCTCAAGGCAGAGCACAGACCGATGACGTCAGCCCAGGAGCTTCTGTTGTTTGCCACGGCGGTCCTCATATTTCTAATCTTCCTCACATTTGCCGCAGTAGCGGTCGCTCAGAAACCGTCGGTCACGATCGGTAAGTCCGATCCCGCCGCAACCTCCCTCAACGAATACCTACTGCGCGTACGTGCTTCGAACGTAGAAGCCATGCCGGCCCCCGGCGCCATCTGGAGCGATGCCGGCAGGCTTACGCGCATCAACAGCGATGTTCGTGCCATGCGGCCGCACGATCTCATCTCGGTAGTCGTCACCGAAAGCCTCTCTGCCTCCACCGTCGGCTCGGTTGCCAACTCACGATCGTCCAGCGCCAGCTCGCAGATCTCCGCGCTCATCGGCCTGCTCCACGCCGGCAACGCAATGCAGAACCTCATCAATCAGAACTCAGCCGCAGCCCTGGCTGCCAAGGGCGATAGTGAAACAAGCTCCAGCCTCAGCACCACACTAGGCGGGCAGGTAGTGGATGTCCTTCCCAACGGAATGTTGGTCATCGAAGCCGCCCGTCAGGTCGAATTCAACCAGCAGACTCAAACAATCGTGCTTCACGGACTGGTACGTCCCGAAGACATCTCGCAGCAGAACCAGATCCTCTCCACCGCCATCTCCAGCCTTGAGCTCGAAGTACGCGGCAAGGGCATCATCAACGACTACACCCATCGCCAGAACCCCCTCGTACGGTTTCTGGAAAAGTTCCTGATCTTCTAGTGGTGGTTATGCCGCCCAGACGATCTTTAGCCTCGCCACAACTCTGGGTGCCCTATCCTTTGCGCTTTTTGCAAAGGGTGGGGTATCGCGAAGCGACCGCTCTCTTCAGTCACGCTTGCACTTTCAGACCAGGGACCGAAGAAGCTAACTCGCTTCAGAAGTAATAGCCACCTTTAGACAAACAAGAAAGTTGTTCCAATGTCGATGCGACTCAAATCGAGCAGCAAACTTCTGTTGATCCTCGTCATGCTCGTAGCCACAACGTGGCCTGCGCATGCCAGCGATGCCACAGCCGTCACACCCTCGCTGTCTCGCATCAAAGACATCGCCACTATCGAAGGCATCCGTGATAACCAACTCGTAGGCTACGGAATCGTCGTCGGACTGCAAGGCACCGGCGATAGCCAGCAAACCACCTTCCCCGTACAGACCCTGGTCTCAACGCTGCTCCGCATGGGCGTCAGTGTCCCTGCCGGCTCCATCCGTGTGCAAAATCTCGCAGCGGTCTTCATCTCCGCGTCCCTGCCCGCCTTTGCAGACTCCGGCGCAAAGATCGACGTAACCGCCTCCTCCGCGGGCGACGCAAAGAGCCTTGAAGGCGGCGTCCTTCTCATGACTCCGCTCTATGGCGCCGATGGCCGAATCTACGCGCAGGCACAGGGCCCCTTAGTCGTCGGCGGCTATTCGGTAAGCGCCAACGGAAGTTCCAGGACAGTCAATATCACCACCACCGCGCGCATCCCTCTCGGCGCAATCGTAGAACGCGCCTCGCCCACCAATCTCGGAACATTGCACACCTTCAATCTGCTGCTCAACGTCGCCGACTTCCACAGTGCAGAGGCCATGGCCCAGGCCGTCAATCGCGAGGTCCCTGGCATCGCCGCTATGGCCACCGACAGCGGCCACGTGCAGTTGCGCATCCCACAGACGACCGACGTTCCTTCCATGCTCGCAAAGGTCGAAGCCATCGAGGTGCCCTTCTACCCCCGCGCAAAGATAATCGTCAACGAGCGCACCGGCACCGTAGTCATCGGCGGCACAATCACCCTGCAACCCGTGTCGATCCTCCATGGCGGCCTCTCGGTCAACGTAGTCACCCACTACACCGTCTCCCAACCCGCTCCCTACAGCAACGGAACCACAACCACAGTCGCCCAATCCACCATCGACGCCCGCGACAAGCCCGTCAATCGCATCGAACTCCGCGAAGGAGCCACCGTCGAAGAGCTAGTCCGCGACCTCCAACAAATCGGCGCCACCGCCCGCGACGTCATCTCCATCCTCCAGGCCATGCAGGCCGCCGGCGCTCTAGGCGCGGAGATTGAGGTCCTATGATCGCGACCGTCCAACCAACGCAGATAGCCTCGACAACCACGCCGGATGCCTTGCAGCACCGCAAACTCACCGACGCCGCCCAGCAGTTCGAGGGCATGTTTCTCCAGCAGATGCTCAAGCCTATGAGCAACATGAGCAAGGAAGACGCCTCCGCCACCGACGACGGTGACGACCAGGTCGGCGACACCAGCACCTACCAGAGTCTCGGCGTCGAGTCCCTCGCCAGGGCTATCTCAGCAGCCGGTGGCTTGGGAATCGCCCGCAACATCGTGGCCTCCGTCGAAAAAGAATCACACGGAAAACTTGAGGCGAAGAAAAATCTGAAACAGCACTAAAGTCCGCCAGCCAATCGCCGATATAGCTTATGTGGAGGTCGAAATGACAGGGATTACCGATTTGAATACCGTATTTAGCTCACCAACCCGCGTTGCAGATTCAGACGCCGACGCCCTAAGTCTTACCGGGACCAATCAGAGCACCGTCCCCGACGCAGGCAACCAGTCGCTTCTCAGCATGGACCAGACGGTCGTGAGCTCGACAGGAGACGCGATGTTGCAGGCCATGGGAACCTCGGACGTGCGCACGGATAAGGTCGCAAGCCTGCAGTCGTCCATTGCCAACGGGACCTACAACATATCTTCCTCGGATATAGCAACCAGGCTGCTCAGCTCCATGCTAGGAAATGGATAGAAGATGCCCGCCGAACATGCGGCTGTCCTGGAGTTCGATCCCCAACGACTCCTCCGAGCCACCATCGACGCGCTTGGTAGTATGGACGTCTCCGCGCTCATGAAGCTCGGCGCCGAGGCCGAAGCGATGGCCAAGCTACGCCCGCAGATGACATCCACTGACGCCGCCCAGTCCCTGGCACTCAAGCAGGCACTCGCCGAACTCCTGCAGTCCACCGAGCGCAGCCTGCGCATGCTTCGCGGCCTGCACGAAGCCGGCGTGCGACGTATCGAGGAGCAAGCCACATGGGAACGCTAACCGGCCTGATGTCCCTCACCAACGCCGCGCTCGAAGCCGACCAGAGCGCCATTAATGTCACCGCAAATAACGTCGCCAACCAGAACACCGCCGGCTACACCCGCGAGACCGTCAGCTTCTCGGCCAGCGACGCCGTAAGCCTCAGCGGCTACCAGGGCCTCGACGAATCCGTCTCCGCCACCACCGTCTCTCAGCGCAGCCGAGTCCTCGAACAGCAGCTCCAGCAGCAGACCCAAAGCTCCACCTCCAGCACCGCAGTGCTCACGGCGCTGCAAAATATCCAGTCAATGTTCGGCCTCACCTCCAGCTCCACCGACGCCAGCTCCACCACGCTCGGCACCGCGATGAACACCTTCTTCTCCTCGCTGACGGCGCTCTCCTCCAACCCCACCGACGCGGCCACGCAGACTGCCGTCCTCACTGCCGCCAGCACACTAGCCTCCGCATTTAACAGCACCTCGCAAGGCCTCAGCAGCGAAGTCACCTCTCTCAACTCGCAGATCGCCACCGCCGCCCAGCAGGTCAACGGCCTCACCGCAACGGTCGCGCAACTCAACCAGCAGATCACCACCCTCAGCCCCAACCAGGACGCCGGAACCCTCGAAGACGCCCGCCAGCAGGCCATCCTGCAACTCTCCAGCATCCTCGGCGTAGACCAGATCACCACCCAGAACAACGGCGTAACCCTTACTGCCTCCGACGGCACTGTGCTGGTCAGCGGCAACCAAAGCTACTCACTCTCGACCACCACGGTTAACGGCAACACAGCCATCGTCGCCGGCGATCCACCAGCCCCGCTCGCCGACGATCTCCAGGGCGGCGCCATCGGCGGCATGCTACAGGCCCGCGACCAGGCCATCCCCCCAATGCAGTCCGCAATCGACCAGTTGGCCTACGCCATCGGCACCGCCGTCAACACGCAGAACGAAGCCGGCACGGCCTCCTCCGGCACCTCCGGCACCGCCATCTTCACTCTCCCTACAACCGCCACCGGCGCCGCCGCAACCATCTCCGTAGCAGGCGTCGCAATCGCGACAGCAGCCCCCGGCGAAGGCACCTCCGGCACCACCAACGCCCTCTCCCTCGCGAACCTCGCCACGGCCAACATCATCTCCGGCCAAACCGCCTCCAACAACTTCGCCAGCTTCATCGGCACCCTCGGCACCGCGGTCTCATCGGCCACCACGCAGAACACCGCCAACACCGCCTCGCTCGCCCAGGCGCAGACCCAACGCGACTCACTCTCCGCCGTCTCACTCGACGACGAAGCCACATCCCTAACCAACTATCAACGATCCTACGAAGCCGCCGCCAAGGTCTTCGACATCGTCGACCAGATGATGGCCGACGCCCTGAACCTCGGCGAACAAACGCCGGTCAGCTAAACCCCGAGAGCCCACCATGCGCGCAGACCCCCTCTACAACCTCGGCCTCAACACCTCGCTCGACAGCCTCTCCACGCAGCTCGATACCCTCACCACCGAGCTCTCCTCCGGCCTCGCCGTCTCCTCCCCCAGCTCTAACCCCCTCGCCGCCTCGCAGGGTGTCGCCCTCGGCAGCGCCATCTCCCGCGACGACGCCTACATCCAATCCGCCACCACCCTCGAAGGCCGTCTCCAAACCTCCGACTCCGCGCTCGGCAGTGCCGTCACCGAGATCACTTCCGCCATCTCCCTCGCCACCGGCGGCCTCAGCGGCACGCTCACCAGCACGAACCTCGCCACTCTCAGCACGCAACTCTCCGCCATCCGCGACCAGGTCGTCTCGCTTGCCAACACCAGCTACAACGGCAGCTATCTCTTCAGCGGAACCGCCGCCGCAACCCAGCCCTATACAACCGACACCACCACATCACCCGCAACCTCCACCTACGCCGGCGACACCAACCAGCAGTTCACCGAAACCCCCAGTGGCCAA
>Ga0302316_10001382_pt1 | contig 19147 bp, 18 predicted proteins | sample III_Palsa_N3_2_FD_200456 | JGI IMG/M metagenome (GOLD analysis project Ga0302316, IMG submission 200456) | Peat permafrost microbial communities from Stordalen Mire near Abisko, Sweden - III_Palsa_N3_2 | ecosystem: Environmental > Terrestrial > Soil > Palsa > Peat permafrost | place: Sweden...
CGTTCACATGCTCCTCAGCGAGCCGAAGCACCACCTGCTCGCCGACACCCTCCGCGCCCTCAAGACCGAAACCTCAAAGAAGCTCAAAGGGACGCGCCCGCAGTTCTGGCAGCGCCGCTACTACGACCGCAACATCATCACCCAGAAAGAATTCGTCGAGAAGCTGCGCTACATCCACCGCAATCCAGTCGAAGAAAAGCTAGTAACGAATCCCGAAGACTGGCCCTGGAGCAGCTATCGTCACTGGCTAACCGGCGAGCGAGGCCGCGTTGAAATCGAATCGCATTGGACATGGGACGCCCGTGAGAAAGCTGGTGTTCCCCACTCATCACGATGAAACCGTGATGAATGGGCCACCCGAGCCTTTGTTCTCTCACAAACGGGAACCAACTTCCGGGTGGCCCATTCATGCGCTCTTTTCTGCGCATGAGTGGGGAACACCAGAAGCCAGCGGGTGCGGGTGCCCCATCCGTGACGCGCACTTGGTCACGGGTGGGATTGCACAATGCCCGCCCTCCTCAGCTCGGGTCCCCGTTTCCGATATCCTCCCCAAAGGAGGTCCCACCATGTACGGTCTAATCGTAAAACTCACCGCCGCTCCCGGCCGCCGCGACGAACTCATCACTCTCATGGGCGGCGACGACTCCCACACCATCCCCGGCTGCCTCAGCTTCATCGTCGCCGAGGACACCACCAACCCCGACGTCCTCTGGATCACCGAGGTATGGGAGAGTCAGGCCGCCCACGAAACCTCACTGCAAGCCCCACCCATCAAAGAAGGCTTCGCAAATGCGGACACCCTCATCGCCGGCTACGAAAAAGTCGCTACCACCTCCCCGGTAAAGCAATCCAGCCACCCCCTCCACGGCGAACCCCGACAGCCAGCATCACCACTCAATGCAACTGCAATGCTAGAACTATAGACACACATGGATCACACCGCCATCTCCCCGAAATCCCGCGCATCCAGTCCCTACACAATCACAATCGCCCTGATCGCTATCAACGTTCTGGTCTTTGCAGCCATGGTGGCGAGCGGCGTCTCATTCACCCAGCCGACGCCTCTCGATGTGGCTAACTGGGGTGGTGACTTCGGCCCGTACACTATCGGTGCCCACCAATACTGGCGTCTGCTCACCTCCTGCTTCCTCCACTTCGGCATCATCCATATCGGCTTCAACATGTACGTGCTCTATCAAATCGGGCCGTTCATCGAGATGGCCTTCGGACGCGTACGCTATCTGGTGATCTACTTCCTCGCAGGCCTCGGAGGCAGCATAGTAAGCGTGTGGGTGCATCCGATGGCGGTCGGCGCGGGCGCCTCGGGCGCCATCTTCGGCCTCTACGGCGCAGTCTTCGGTTTCCTTCTCATCAACCGGCGGACGCTCAATCCAGCGGTGACGAAGAGTATTGCGAAGTCAGCAGGAATCTTCGTTCTCTACAACGTCTTCTACGGCACCATCAGCAGAACAACAGACCTCTCCGCCCACTTCGGCGGTTTAGTCACCGGCTTCGTCGTGGGGATGCTATTGATACGACCGCGCGCCAATGCACTCACGCAGCCCAACCCCTAATGCCCCTGATGTACCATCGCCTCCATGCCCCCAGCTTCGACCCCGGCAATCACCCCAGCGGAAGCCCACGCCACATTCGACCGCGGACTCCGCCTCATCCACGACCACCCCGAGCAACGCGGCCTCATCCACACCGAACTCCAAAGCTGGTACCGCATCTTCCACCAGGCCACCGGCGTTGACGCCTTCGACTACAACGCCTCGCCCAGCATCATGCTCTCCACCGGCGAAGCCCTCGGCACCTCCGCCGCCGCCTTCTGCCTCCTCGAAGGCCAACGCACAGCCGTCTTCCTCCGCGGCATCGAGCACGCCATCCGCGACCTCCAGCAGCAGTTCCCCGACGAGCGCATACGCATCCTTTACGCCGGCTGCGGCCCTTACGCCTCCCTGCTAACGCCCCTCACCGCCCGCTTCTCCGCCCACGAAGTCGGTTTCCATCTCCTCGACATCAACCCACACTCACTCGACGCAGTACAACGCCTCTACCAGACCCTCGACCTCGAACCTTACCTCCTGGCCACCCAGCTAGCCGACGCCGCCACCTACGTCCTACCCACCGGCACCCCCTTTCACCTGGTCCTCTCCGAAACCATGCAGCGAGCCCTCCAAAACGAAACCCAGCTCGCCATCATGCTCAACCTCATCCCTCAGCTCAGACCCCACGCCCTCTTCCTCCCCCAAAGCATCACCATCCAGGCCTCTCTCCAACGTTGGCAACCGCACCCCACCGAAGACCTCCCGCAACCCATCTTCCAACCCCTGGGCACCGTATACGAAATAGGCCAGTTCTCCATCCAGCCACCACAAGACACCCATCTCACCATCCCCACCCTCGACTCCCCCGGCACCCTCAGCCTCACAACCACCGTCACCGTCTACAAAAACGAAATCCTCTCCGGCAACGACACCAGCATCACTCTCCCCAAGAACCTCCGCCAGCAACTCCACGGCGGCGAGCATCTCCTCTTCCGTTATCAATGGCAACCAAACCCCGGCTTCGTCTGCGATCCGCCAACCGAACCTCAACCCCGCCGAATCACAGCAGCTCCCGCCGTCCTCGGTTCACAATAACTCAACCCCGCATGCTGCGCACTGGGCTTCCTCACCTTCGATGCCCGTCCGCTCGCCCGCATTCGCCCATCCGCTTTCTCCCACGAAGGCAGCACCAAATCCTCCTGCTCCCAGTGCGCCACCGACGCCTCATCGCACCACTCCATCAAATGTGGCATCGCTCTCTTGTGGTCGCCGGTCATCATGAACTGCCGCATGCTTTCCTGGCTATCCCAGGCAGTCATCGTCCAGAACGTCCACTGCCGGTCCGGCAACAACGCCCCGTGCAGAAACCCCTGCGCCCGCTTCACCTGCCGCAACGATCGCAACGTGTGCCACGCAAATAATGGAAGGAACCGCACCGACCGTACCCTGAGCCGCGTAAGACTAACGAAGACCATACTGAATAATGCCACCAAACACGATGGGGGTGTCATCCCGTTACCTTACAGTCGCGCTTGCAAGACTGTAGAATCTGCGAATACAAAAGAACATCGGCCCTCAGCTTAGAACATCCATCCTACTCAGGGAATTCTATCTATGCCCATGCAGAGCAACAGGGAAAGAACCACCCGCACCGTCAGCACACTAAGCTGCGTCTCATGGCTACTGCTCCTCCTCCTCGTACCACCCGCTCTCCTCGGTCAGGCTACGCCCGACAACACCCCCGCGCCTCACGCCGCCTCCCTCGGTGATTCGATCAGGAATGTCGGGAATAAAGAACTCCACATCCTCTACATACATGGCATAGCCTCCGACGGCCCCGGCGACTTCGACTCCTGGCTTCTCAGAAAGACTATGTGCAAGTCTCTCGGCTGCATCGAACCCGCCGGCCATCTCGACGGCATAGAATACGCCGATCAGGACGAGTTTCAATTGAATGCTCCTCCGCCCAAACTTCTATACCTGGGCGAACAGGTCTGGAAGACCGATGCTTCCGGCAAGTCAACGGAATGGAACGCAGCCGCCCCATTTGTCGTTCATTGGAAGCTCGAACGGCGTGTTGGTCCTCCCATATATGTAGACGAGATCAATTGGTGGCCACTTATCTTCTCCCTCAAGTGCCGCCAGATCGTTCAAAGTGACGCTGCCCTCGTAGGTCCCAGCAAAGACAGAATCAAGGCGTGTTCAACCTTAATCTCCGACTCCCCAACGCCGGGGAGATTCCGTTCCTATGATTGGATCTCTGCCTCCGAAGCCCAGCGTCTGAACGCTATGCCCGTACAGGGAGCATTGGTCAACCGCGCCTTGAAGAACGGTCTCCTGGACTGGGGATTCTCCGACGCCGTCATGTCGCTTGGTCCGCTACGGGGCTACATCGTTGATGGAATTCGCCAGCTTGTCCTCAAATCCGTCAACATCTCACCCGAAGGCACTCGAGGAACCGCTAACAACTTCCAGGCCGATCAGGAGTTTGTCATCGTCACGCATAGCCTCGGCAGCTATCTCATCTTCGACGCGCTTGACGTCACTCCGGCCACACCCCAAACGGCCACCGTCATCAAAAGCGGCGATGAGTTCTCAAGAATTCTCAGTCATACCTCCGTCGTCTACTTCTTTGCCAATCAACTTCGGCTTCTCGAACTCGCAAATCTCGACGTGGTCCAGATCAACACCCTTGTCTCACACCTTCAGGTCTGGGGCGATGAACGCATGAAGTACCTGGACAGTCTCGGAGGGCCGACCAAAGAACGCCTTCCCCCACCGCAAATCATTGCGCTCAATGACTCCAGTGATCTGCTTACCTGGACCGTTCCCCAACTCCAACCACCGGTCGAGGTCAGGAACCTTACAGTAAAGAACGCCCATCACTGGCTTTGGCTACTCGAAAGTCCTTCCAAGGCTCACGACAACTACGCAAAAAATCGAAGCGTAGTAGCGCAAATGCTAAAAGCCCCTTAGCTCACGGGGCCTATCAACCCCACACGGCGAACAAGCATCCATAATTAATGGAAAGCGAGAGACCGCCACCATGACACCACTCCTAGCCTCGATCCTCCTCCTAGCCCAATCGCCAACCCAACCCCATAAAATCCCTCTCCGCAACACCTTTGTAGTAGCCGCCGAAAGCGTCATCGACGACGCCGACCGCACCGACGTCAAAGCCGACGACACCCACTTCGATCCGCAGATGCAGCAACTCAAATCTGCCCAGTCCAACCTCGACCACATGGTCGCCGAAGACGGCGAGCGCGAGGTGGTCGATGCCACCAGTAACCTGCTCTTCGCCATCTCCGCCTGCCACATCCAATCGAAGTCTGGCGCTAGCACCGCCCAATGCGGAGCTATCGTAAGCCGGGCACGCATCGGAGCTATGCAAGCGCTTGACAAGCACAAGGCCGGAGAGTCCTGGCTTGACGGCCCTCCTGCTTAACCCACAAAAAAATCGTTGCTAATCGTGTCTCGGTTGTCGTACTCTCCGTCTGCTTACAAATACAACTAAGGAAGAGCGTCGAACCGCTCTTCCATGCAGACAGGTGAACTATGAAGCCCTCTTTCCGCTCTCTTTGTGTTAGCGTTATCCGATTTAGCTGCTTTTCGGCCACGATTCTACTCACCGTCGGCTGCGGCATCGGTCCAATCGCCACCTCAATCGCTACACCAGACACCGTCGCATCCTCCTTCGGCGGCACAATTCACGGCGGCCCCAATCCCGTCGTTGGAGCCCGCGTAGCCATCTATGCCACCACCTCCACGGGCTACGGCGTCGGCGCGTTCCTGCAGGAAGCCACAGCGAACTACCCCGCAGGCTCTCCGGCGGCGCATCAAGACACTGACGCCCACGGCAGCTTCTCCTTCGCCGGTGGCTTCGCCTGCCCAGCCGGCCAGCAAGCCTACATCGTCGCCTACGGCGGCAACACCGGTGCCGGCAACAACCCCAATTCCATCCTCGTCGCCCCCGTCGGACCCTGCAACACCCTCTACAGCGGCACCACTTACACCGGCGGCTTCATCTGGGTCGACGAACTCACCACAGTCGCCACCGGCTACGCCCTCAGCAACTTCATCAACATCACCGGCGACGCCGTCAACGGCTACACCGTCGGTATAGGCGCTCCAGCCACCAACAACGCCGCCGCAGGTTGCGTCGCAAACGGCTACTACTCCTCCTGCACCGCGACCGCTGCGGCCGGCCTCAGCCACGCCTTCGCCAATGCAATTGCCCTCGTCAGCAACAGCACAGGTCAGGTCAACGCAAATACCACCGGCGGCGCAATCATCCCCACCGCCGAGGTCAACACCCTCGGCAACCTCATCCAGGCCTGCGTCAACTCCACCGGCGGCGGCACCAACGCGATCACCGGCGCTCCCACCACCGTCACCAGCGCCAGCGGCACGTCGCACGACGGAACCATCTGCGGCAAGTTCTTCGCCTTCACCAGCTACACCAATACGGGCCTGCCAACCGGCACTCTCACCGCAGCGGGCAACACCCTTGACGCAATCAAGAACCTCGCCAAGCGCCCCACCGGCAGCGCCTCAACCTACAACAGCACCTGCGACTCCAACAGCGGCACAGGTGCCACCACGGCGGCCAGCTGCATCTTCAGCCTCGTGCCTTCGACAAACTTCTACCTTCCCACCATGTCCGTCCCTCCCACAGACTGGATGCTCGGCATCTCCTACCCCAAGGCCAGCCTAAGTACCAGCACCACCAACACCTTTGCCACTCCCACCGCTCCAGCCTGCGCCGGGACCTCAGCCAACAACGGCCTACTCTATCCCTACTTCGTCCAGACAGACATCAACGACAACGTCGTCATCCTCAACTCTGACGCCAGCGCAAACGTCTGCGCGGACATCATCGCGATGGCCTATGACGGCAGCGGTGTCTCCGTCAGCCCCATCGACAACACCGCGACCGCCGCCTCTTTCGGCTCACTCGTTCTTGATGCCTGGGGGCATGCCATCGTCCCGCTCAGAGCCTCAAACGGTGTCCGTTTCTATCAATACGGCGCCGGCGGAACCAGCGACCCCAACGACACGACCATTCCAATCGTCGCAACGATCCAAAGCCCCGCAACATCAGGAAGCACAACAACCTCCGCCTACAAGAGCGCCGTCGCCGCCGTGGACGGAAACAGCAGAATCTATGTCGGCGCTCTCAACGGCGTCAATAACTGGGGCTACCTCGCACCAACTACCCTCTCCCACACCGCGCCGGTATACACCTCAAATCAGATAACCGCGACCAGCACCTCATCCATGTATGCCGTCTCAGTTGACCCCAACAATAATGTGGTTGGCACGAAGGGAACGTCCGTCCTCCTTGGAACAGCAAGCGGCGCCACCACATATGCAGGCTCCGGCACCACCCCGTCCAGCAGCACAGCAAATGACTACTCCCTGGTATCTGATACCTCTGGAAATGCATGGCAGATGGGCGTCGTGTCCTCGGCAACCACCATCTTCAAATACTCCTATACCGCGTCAGGAAGCACCTTTACCTGGGGAAGCCTCACCTCTCCGGTCTATACCTATCCAACGAACACCAACGCTGCCTTGGAAAACGGCGCGAATACGGCTGGAGTAAAAAACGCTGCAATGGACGGCAATAACGTCATGTGGTTCGCCGAACTCTTCGGCCAATCCACCACAACTCCCTCTTATGGCGGCTATCTCCGCGGCTACGACACCGTCAACAACTACGGCACTGGCCAACTTCAAGGCTGCAAGTTCATGCCAACGTCCGCGCAGAACATCTCCGCCTGGAATATAGGCGCGACCACCACCACCTTCACCCTCACATCCACCTCAACGCCCGCTGTAGGAGCAATCTTCACGCTCTCTGCCTTTGGCACATCCACCTTCTTCAACGGTCAGACCGTCACCGTAACCGCAAGCACTTCCGGCTCCCTCACCGTAGCAAGCACCTTCGGTCAGGCAGCAAGCTCCGCCACCGAAGCCGGTATCGCCACCTCACGCACAGCCACCATGTGCGGCAGCAATACAGGTGACAGTTCCTACCCCAGCAACACGCCGTTCCTCTTCTACCAATCCCGCGGCGTCGCCGTAGACACCATGGGCAACCTCTGGGTAGCCAACGGAACCCAGGGTCAGGTCAACGAGATCCTCGGTCTCGCCGCTCCCACCTGGCCTGCCTACATCCACAACGGCACCTCCAACAAACCCTAACCAAAGCACGGGGGGCGAAACGGATACATCCGCTTCGCCCCCGATATTCAACAACTTCTGGCCGGTTTCCACTTCGCATGAGAAAATTTCTCTATGAGTGATCTATTACCGAAAGCACCCGGCGTAAAGATAGGCGGACTGGGCCGCAAAGCGCAGAAGCTGCAGGCCTTACGCGATAAGGCTGCCGCAGCCAACGCAAAGACCAGCGGAAAACCCATTCCCGGAGCCGCTGCACCCACGTTCAAAGCGAAAGACTCCTTCGCCAACACCAAGAAAACGACATTCCAGCGTAAGGCCGTCTAACCACCAAATTAGGTATCCCACTCATGCGCTCTTTGCACATGAGTGGGAGCCATCAAGCCTTGCCCTGCAGCAACGAGTCCCCGTCCCTCATCAGCGCATAAAACAACAACTCCCCCAGCGACATCCTCTCCAAATCCACTGCCATCTTTACCCGCGTCAACAACGCCGGACGGCCCTCGCTGCGCTCCAACAACTCCGTCTTCACATTCATCATCATCAACACTCTTACACCGTCCCTTTCTCAGCACCCTCGCGCTCACGTTCACCGCGTGGCCCGCAGCCCCACCGATCTCTCATCTCCGCACGAAACCGTTCCTTGTCCTCCGGTCCCCAATGTCCCCAGCGCCCACGCATCCCTGCCCGAAACCGCTCGCGCTCTTCAGGACTCATATGCGCAAACCGCCGCTTCATATCGCGCTTCCAATTCCGTCTACCGCCATGGCCATGCTTGTGAATGCCGCCAAACAAAATCTTGCACAGCACAAGCAGTCCGACCGACTGTACGAACGTGATCGTGTGCCAGCCAAAGATCCCCGGCACAAGCCAGTTCCAAAGCCGCATCACCACATACCCGAGTACCACGCATGCAACCAGTGCCATCACTAAAAACTTCAAAAACCTAAAAAATCTCATACTTCGCTCCGTCCAAAATCTTTGTTCAACTCTTCCAACCGCTTCCGCAACTGCAACACCGCATATCGCTTCCGAGACAGCAGCGTGTTCACACTCACACCCGTCTCTTCACTCAACTCCGCAAAGCTCTTGCCTAAAAACTCATGCGCTACAAACACCTCGCGCTGATTCTCCGGCAGGTCATTCAACGCATCATCCATCGCCTTCAACATCACATTGCGAGCAAAGATCGCATCCGGCCCCGCGTCAGGCGAAGGCAGCAAATCCTCAAACGCACCCGCCTCATCTTCAGCACCAACCGGCTCACTCAACGACACCGCCGTCCGCCGCCGAAACAAATCCGTAATCCGATTCCTCGCCACCCGATACAGCCAAGCCGTCATCTCTTCTGCAGGCTTGAACAACCGATACGCCTGTATCAGCTCATAAAACACGTCCTGCAAAACATCTTCAGCATCCGCGGCATCAAGTACGCGCTTTCGCACAAAGCTGCGCAGCTTCGGCGCGTCACGCTTCATCGTCTCGGCAAGGAGTTGATTTTGTTCGTCGATCGTCAACTCTTTGCCCGGCATCGTTCTCCCATCGTACGGTTGCAGGCAGCGCTTCCTGCGTCCTGAAGTGTTAACGAATCAAACCGCCCGATATTGTAAGCAACGCCAAAATTTTTCACGGCCCGATAAATTCCTGCGTCTGCTAGGCTGATTCTGTTCCAACCAGGAGAAAATCATGGCTTTCAAACGCTTCGCCGCAGTTCTCACCTTCGCTCTTTGCACCGTCGCCGCCAACGCCCAGATGGGTGCAGGCGCTCCGAAGATCGCCCCCGGAACCGTCATCGACCCCGCAAAGTCCATGGACGCATCCGTCACTCAGCTCGAAAAACTCATCACCAACGCCGCCGAGGCCATGCCCGCCGATAAGTACGACTTCGCACCTAGCGCCGCCATCTTCGTCCCCGGCCAGAAGGTCAAGTACGACGGTGTCCGCACCTACGGCCAGATCATCACTCACATCATCCAGGCCAACTACTTCTTCTTCGGCACCATCGGCGGCATCAAGCCCGAGATCGACGTTAAAGCCATCGGCGATCTCAAATCAAAGGACGACATCCTCAAAGCCCTGGCCGCCACCTTTGCCTTCTCTCACAAAGCCGTCACCAACGTCACCCCGGCGAACGCCTTCGAGAGCGTCCGCGGCATGCAAACCCGCGCCACCCTCTTCGCCGCCGGCATCGCCCACGCAGAAGACGAGTACGGCCAGGCCGTCGAATACCTCCGCATGAACGCCATCATCCCCCCCGCCAGCGTCAAAGAATAGCCCCAACTCCGGGTGCCCTACCCTTTCGCTCTTTTGTAAAAGGGTGGGGTATCGCGAAGCGACCGCCCTCTTCCACCCGCCACAAACGCCCTACCGCACCGCCGCTACCACCAGTACCCCCACCAACCCCACAACCGAAAGTATCGTCTCGCAAACAGACCAGCTCTTCAGCGTCTGCGGCACACTCAGGTTCAGATAGCTCTTCATCAACCAGAACCCGCCGTCATTCACATGCGAGAAGATGATGCTCCCCGCTCCTGTAGCAATCACCAGCAGCTCCGCACTCGCACCCGGAGTATGCAACGCCAGCGGTGCCACAATACTCGCCGCCGTCGTCATCGCCACCGTACTTGACCCAATCGAAACCCTCAGCAGCGCCGCAATCAACCACGCCATCACCAGCAGCGACAGATGCGCATGTTGCGCCACCTCCAGCACCGCACCCGACACCCCGCTGTTCTGCAGAATCCTCCCAAACCCTCCACCCGCTCCAATCAGTAAGATCGCCCCTGCCGTAGCCGGCAGTCCCTCACTCGCCATCTGCGCTAGTCGCACACGCGAGATCCCCTGCATCAGCCCAAACGTAACGAACCCCACCAGCACCCCAATCAACAAAGCCACATCCGCCCCACCCACAAAGTGCAAAACCACATTCGGCCGGCTACCAACCGCCGTGATCGAATCCGCCCATCCCCCCACCAGCATCAACACCACCGGCAACAAAATCGTCCCCACCGTCAGCCCAAAACTAGGAGTCTTCGCCCCTGCCTCGCGCTCCGTAAACTGCGCCGCAAGCTGGTTATCTTCCACCACCCCAATCCGCGACGCAATAAACTTCGCATATACCGGCCCCGCCAGCACCGCCGCCGGCACTCCAATCAACAACGCAAACCCAAGCGTCCTCCCAATATCCGCCTGATACAAAATCACCGCCGCCATCGCCGCCGGATGTGGCGGCACAAACGCATGCACCACCGAAAGCCCGGCCACCAGCGGGAGCGCCACCACCACAATCGAGCTTCCCGTCCGTCGCGCCACCGTAAACGCAATCGGAATCATCAACACAAACCCCACCTCAAAGAACACCGGCAGCCCCGTCACAATCCCCACCGCCAGCATTGCCCACGGAATCCCCCGCTTCCCTGCCACACCAATCAAAGTCCGCGCAATCTCGTCCGCGCCGCCGCTTTCGGCCATCATCTTCCCCAGGATGGTCCCCAGCGCAATCACCACCGCCACATGCCCCAGCGTGTACCCCACACCCTCTTCAAAAGTCTGCGCCAGCATCACCGGCTTCATCCCCACCGCCAGCCCCAGCCCCAGGCTCACGACCACCAGCGACACAAACGGATGCAGCTTCACCACACTGATTAGCACAATCAGGATCGCAATCGCCCCCACCGTCATCGCCAGCAAAAACAAACTATGCGAACTCACTCCCACCCCCTCAAACCATCAAGCCTGAGCTTACTGGAAGTCTTCTCGAACAGACCCTTGATTTTTAGTCCTTGACATTATTGACATATCAAATATTTATGCTAACTTTATCAAGAGGAACTTCGACATGGCAGACTACGGATCAACCGACCGCGTGCGACGTTCAGCAACCGAGCAATTCGTCAGGCCCGCAAGACAACGCGGCGATAAGACCGTAGTCATTCATTCCGGAGCTTTCGAAAAGCTCCTCGTGGAGCAAAAATTGCTCCAGCCCAACCGCTTTCCCATTGTGTGCAATGCTTTGAAGTCCAAGAGGTTTTCAAAAGAAAACCATCTCACGCTGCAGGAAGTGAAGACTCCCGCCGCCTCGGGTCAAAGCTCCACGGTCTCGTTCGTCTACCGTTTGGACCCTTTGGAGGGTCCACAATCGGCACCAGAAGATATTGGCTCTTTTGAGAATCTTCGTGGACTCCTTAAGCGAACCTACAAGCAGCTGGGTGGCGCTGACGCTTTTCATTCCGCCGAGCGTGAGAGTTGGGATCGGTGAGGCGCATCTTCTGGGACACGATGATCCATGCCTATTGGCTCGAAGATCATAAGAAGCTAAGTCATCGTGTCCAGCACATTCATCAAGAGATGGCCCGGTGCGGCGACACACTCTGTAGCAGTCTCTTCGTTCTCGGAGAGCTGCTGGTCGGCCCCATGCGCACAGGCGATATCGCAGCTACGGATCTCATCGAACAGTATTTTTACTCTCCGGCAGTTACCCTATTGCCTCACTCATCCAAATCCGTTCGCATCTTTGCACAATTACGCGCGCAACAAGGTGTAAAGTCTTTGGATGCGATCCACCTAGCCATGGCCGCAGCCGCCGGTGTCGATCTCTTTCTTACCAATGACCACCGGCTGCAAAAACTCGTGGTTCCCGGAATATCCTTCATCGCCAGTCTCGATACCAACCTCTTCTAGAATTTCCCGCCCTTCCCCGCACACACCACGCTTTCGCATACACTAAGACCCACGCAAGGAGGGCATCCCGTGGCCACCGACGAACCACCCACTAAGACCCCATCCACTTCGCTCGAAAAACTCACCCGCCGTTCCTTCCTCTCGCATATGGGCGCCGCCGGCGTAGCCACTGCTGTAGCTCCCTTGGCCGCCACAGCAGTCATAGCGCAACCCACTGAACCCGCTGAAGCCGCCGCACCCGTTATCCCCGGCACCACACCTATCACCCTAAAGATCAACGGCGAAACCCACACCCTCGCCATCGATCCCCGCGCCACTCTCCTCGATACCCTCCGCGAAACCCTCCACCTCACCGGCACCAAAAAGGGCTGCGACCACGGCCAGTGCGGAGCCTGCACCGTCCACCTCAACGGCCGCCGCATCAATAGCTGCCTCACCTTCGCCGTCATGCATCAACAAGCCGATATCACCACCATCGAAGGCCTCGGCCAGCCCGGCAACCTCCACCCCATGCAAGCCGCCTTCGTCGAGCACGACAGCTACCAGTGCGGCTACTGCACCTCCGGCCAGATCATGTCTGCCGTAGCCATGACCAAAGAACCCTGGGGCGCAACCGATCGCGACGTCCAGGAAGCCATGTCCGGCAACATCTGCCGCTGCGGCGCCTACCCCAACATCGTCGCCGCCGTTCAAGCAGTCCGCCGCATCGCCTAGAAAGGTCCTCTTATGGAACTCTTCGAGCTCATCACCCCGCGCACCATCACCGACGCCATCAAAGCGCAGTCCTCCTCACCCACCGCGCAAAACGGCGCCAGCGTCCGCTTCATCGCCGGCGGCACCAACCTCATCGACTACATGAAGCTCAATGTAGAGCGTCCCAGCCAGCTCGTCGACATCAATACCCTCCCACTTACCACCATTGAGTCCACCCCCGAAGGCGGCCTCAAGCTCGGCGCCCTCACCCGCAACTCCGACGTAGCCAACCACCCCACGGTCAAGGCCCACTACGCCGTGCTCTCCGAAGCCATCCTAGCCGGCGCATCCCCACAACTCCGCAACATGGCCACGACCGCCGGCAATCTCCTCCAGAAGACCCGCTGCGTCTACTTCCGCGACACCGCCTCGCCCTGCAACAAGCGCGAACCCGGCACCGGCTGCTCCGCCATCGGCGGTTATAACCGCATGTTGGCCATCCTCGGCACCAGCGAGCACTGCATCGCCACCAACCCCTCCGATCAGAACGTCGCCCTCGCCGCCCTCGAAGCCACCATCCACATCGAAGGCGCAAAAGGTACCCGCGCCATCCCCATCGCCGACTTCTACCTCATCCCCGGCAACACCCCGCAGCGCGAAACCGTCCTCGAACCCGGCGACCTCATCACCCACATCACGCTCCCACCAGCACTGCCTGCCGCGAAATCCATCTACCTCAAGCTCCGCGACCGCGCCTCCTACGAGTTCGCCCTCGCCTCCGCCGCCATCGTCCTCCAACTCGACGCCGCAAATCGCATCACCCACTCCCGCATAGCCCTCGGCGGCGTAGGCACCAAACCCTGGCGCTCGCTTGAAGCCGAGCGCTCCCTGCAAGGCAAGCCTGCAACCCCCATCACCTTCCGAGCCGCCGCCGAAGCCGCACTCCACGCCGCAAAGCCTCAATCGCAAAACGGCTTCAAGATCGAACTAGCAAAACGCTGCCTCACCCACGCCCTCACCCAGGCCAGCACGCTCGCATAAGGAGGCCCAATGGAAAACATCACCGAATCCAAAATCATCGGCATCGCCACCCCCCGCATCGATGGCCCCCTCAAAGTCAGCGGCGGCGCCATGTACGCCTCCGACCACCACTTCCCCGGTCTCCTCTACGCCTGGCCTGTCACCGCCACCATCGCCAGCGGCTCCATCACCGCAATCGACACCGCCCCAGCCGAGTCCATGCCCGGCGTCGTCGCCGTCTATCACCGCGCCAACATTGGCAAACTTTTCCGCGTTCCCCCGGCCACCGGCTTCACCATGATCATCGACGAGAAGCGCCCCCCCTTTGAGGACGACACCATCCGCTACTACGGCCAGTACGTCGCCGTGGCCGTAGCCCAAACCGTCGAGCAGGCCCGCGCTGCCGCCGAGTCTATCAAGGTCACCTACGCCAAAACCCCTGTCTCCATTGACTCAAAGCTCCTCGGCACTCCGCTCTCCACACCCAAACCCGACGAAAAATCCAAGCGCGGCGATACCGCCGCCGCCCTCGCCGCAGCACCCATCAAACACGACGCCGTCTACAAGCTCCCCACCGAAACCCACAACCCCATCGAACTCCACGCCTCCGTAGCCCTTTACGACGGTCAAAAATTCACCCTCTACGAAACATCCCAAGCCGTCATGAATCATCGCGACGTTATGGCCGCCATGCTTGGCGTTCCACCCGAGAAGGTCCAGGTCATCACACGCTTCCTCGGCTCCGGCTTCGGCGGCAAGCTCTGGCCTTGGCCACAGGCCCTCATCGCCGCCGCCTGTGCCCGAAACCTTAAGCGCCCTGTAAAACTCGTAGTCAGCCGCCAGATGATGTTCCAGTCAGTCGGCCACCGTCCCGCCATCGATCAGCGCATCCAACTCGCCGCCGAACCCAGCGGCAAGCTCACCGCCATCCAGCAGGACTACGTCAACCACACCTCCATCCTCGACGACTACGACGAAGGCTGCGGCGAGATCACACCCTTCCTCTACTCCACACCCAATCTCCTCGTCACCGCCGGCCTCGCTCGCCGCAATGTCGGCAACCCGACAGCCATGCGTGGCCCCGGCGCAGTTCCCGGCCTCTACGCACTCGAGTCCGCCATGGACGAGCTAGCCACCAAACTAAAAATCGACCCCGTCCAGCTCCGCCTCCTCAACGAACCCACCCAGGACGAGTCCCTCAACATTCCCTTCTCCTCACGCCACCTCACCGAGTGCCTCACCACCGGCGCCGAAAAGTTCGGCTGGTCCCGCTACAACCCCACTCCCGGCTCCATGAAAGGCACCGGTGATCAAGCCGGCCTCACCCTCGGCTGGGGCATGGCCGCCTGCTCCTGGTTAGCCGCCCGTTCCGAGACCGAATCCTCCGTCGAACTTCGCCAGGACGGCTCCGCCCGCATCGCCTGCGGCACGCAGGACATCGGCGGCGGCACCTACACCGTCCTAGCCCAGATCGTCTCCCACGAAACCGGCATCCCTGTCAGCAAAATCGACGTAGTCCTCGGCGACTCCGCCCTCCCCGCCGGCCCTATCTCCGGAGGCTCCTGGGTTACAGCCTCCGTCACGCCCTCAGTCCTCGAGGCCGCTCAGAACGCCACCAAGCTCCTCGTGCAGGCCGCCGCAACCTCCGATGGCTCCCCCTTCAAAGGCAAAAAGCCCGAAGACCTCGAATTCGCCGACGCCACCGTCCGCCTAAAAGACCAGCCCGCAACCGCGGTCTCCATCTCCGAAATCCTCCGCGCTACCAACATCAGTTCCGTCTCCGGCACCGGCAAATCCGATACCACCATGGGCCCCAAGCCCAAACTTTCCTTCCACTCCTACGGCGCCCAGTTCGCCGAAGTCACCTGGCAGCCCGAGATCGCCCGCCTCCGCATCAGTCGCGTTGTCACCGTCATCGACGCCGGCCGCATGATCAACCCCCGCGCCGCCCGCAATCAAATCGAAGGCGCCGTGGTCATGGGCATCGGCATGGCCCTCTTTGAAGAAACCATGTATGACTCCCGCACCGCCGCGCCCCTCAACAACAACCTCGCCGACTACGTCGTCGCCGTCAATGCCGACACCCCCTCCATCGACGTCACCTTCCTCGACCACCCCGACTTCAACCTCAATGCCCTCGGTGCTCGGGGCGTCGGAGAGATCGGCCTCGCCGGAATCGCCGCCGCCATTGGCAACGCGGTGCATCACGCCACCGGAATCCGCGTCCGCAGCCTCCCCATCCGCATCGAAGACCTCCTCGAGCCTATCCATTTGGCCTAACCCCAACAAAATGGCCGCGCCACTCAAAAACCCCTACAACTAAAGCTCTATTCCCGCGTTATTTGCATCTCAGTACCCTAGTAACTGGCAGCTCCAGGTTACTCGGGGCTCGGCGCGCGCATGCAGAATGAGCTGTTAGATATCATCATCATCGGTTGTCTTGTGCTGCTCTTCGCTTCTACCTACAGGAAGCGTGCCACGCCAATGGTTCGTTCCTGGACCTTCGGCTGGCTCCTCATACTGGTCCACTTCACCGCGCTGCTCTTTCATCCAAAGAATCTTCTCCTCCAGAACTTCCTCACAGTCCTCAGCCTCTCCGCCCTCATCGCCTGCGGAATCGTCTTTCTTCTCGCCACCGCTTATCGCGAAGGTGATCGCAAAGACAACCTCGCACTCCCGATCATCGCAGCTATCGGCGGCATCGTCTTCATCAGCCTTCTCATCTCAAATTTCAGCAATCCGCTGCCCTATTACCTCTGCACGCTCGGAATCACACTATGTTGGCTCGCCTACTGTGTGCGTCTGCCCCGCATCCCCAATAGCATTCGCAGCGCACTCATCCTCTTCAACATTGCTATAACCTACTGGCTTCTTTGGAGCGTCGATCACTCCCGCCTCGACATCGCACCCTTAGCGATACTCACGCAGCTCTACCTGGTCGTAGCTCTCGTCTATACCGGAACCTTCCGCCGTCTCTCCGGCGGCACGCTCACTGTCGTCTTCGGCCTCCTCGCCTGGGCGGCGGTCTTTCCTGCAGCCGCATTCTGCCAGCACCTCGGCATCATCGGCCGCATCAGCCCTGAATTCTGGAACGTCCCCAAATACTTCGTCGCCTTCGGCATGATCCTCATCCTGCTTGAAGAAGAAATCCTCACCGCCAGCCATCAAGCCAACCACGATAAGCTCACAGGCCTTCCCAACCGCGCGTGGCTCGAAGCTACCCTCCGCAAAACGCTGAATCACTCTGCCGATTCCACCCGGCAGCACGCGCTCCTTTGCCTCGACATAGACCGTTTCAAGCACATCAATGACACCTACGGCCATAACGTCGGAGACATCTGCCTCCAGGAGGTCGCCCTCCGACTCGCGTCCCTCATCAAGGGCTCGAATGCTGCCGCTCGCGTCGGCGGTGAAGAGTTCGGCGTCATCCTCTGCGGCATCTCCGGCACACAACAAGCCGAACAGATAGCCTCAGACATCCTGCTCGCGATAAACGCCCCCGTCCTCGCCCACGGCTACTCCCTTGAGCTCACCGCCAGCGTCGGCATCGCCGTCTTTCCCGACCACGGCCCCGATGACGCTACTCTCTGGCGCAACGCCGACTCCGCCATGTACCGCGCCAAGCGCGCCGGCGGCAATCAATATCTCTGCATGTCCCCCGAGATCAGCCAGTCCACCACCGAAGCCAACGAGATGGAGCTATTCGTCCGCCAGTCTCTTCGCGACGGCAGCTTCGAGCTCCACTATCAGCCCCTCTACACCATCGGCGGCGAGCTCCATGCCCTTGAAGCACTCGTCCGACTCCGCCATCCCGAACGCGGACTTATCCCTCCCACCTCGTTCATCAGCGTCGCCGAAGAGCGCGGCCTCATCGTCCCCCTCGGCCACTGGGTCCTCAACGAACTTTGCGCACAATCAGCCCGCTGGCAGCAGCAAGGCCTCCCGCCTGTCCGCATCGACATCAACATCTCCCCACTCCAGATCACCCGTCCCGACTTCGCCACGCACGTCCTCGAAGCTCTGGCCGCACATAACATCGATCCCCACCTCCTCGGCATGGAGATCACAGAGACCGCTATGATGCGCAATCTCGCCGAGGCATCCCGCCAGATCGACCTCCTCGCAAAGATCGGCATTGCCTTCTCCATCGACGACTTCGGCACCGGCTACTCTTCCCTCGGCCAGCTCGATAAGCTCCCCGTACAAAGCCTCAAGATCGACCGCACCTTCGTTGATCGCGTCTGCAACTCCGGCGGCACTTATTCCATCGTCAACGCAATCGTCTCCGTAGCCCACAGCCTCGGCCTTACCGTCGTCGCAGAAGGCGTAGAAAGCTACGAACAATGGGCCTGCCTGCGACATCTCAGCTGCGATATCGTCCAGGGCTATCTCTTTTCAAAACCCATCCCCGCCTCAGAAATGGCCCCAATCCTCCTCAACGGCCTCCAACCCCAGGCCGTCGAATCCACCTAGCCCCGCCCCTGAAACTCCTTCACAATCGCCAGATACTTCCGCGCATTCTCAGTAATCTTCCACCCATGCCCTGCGGCAATGGCCTTCGTATCCACCAGATCCGCCCCCACACCTAGCGCATACGCCCCAGCCTCTAAAAACTCCCTCGCCGTATCCAGCGAAACCCCACCTGTAGGAATCATCTCAATCTGTGGCAACGGCGCCTTCAAACTCTTCAAATACTTCGCCCCACCCATCGCACTCGCCGGAAAGATCTTCACCACATCCGCCCCTGCCTGCCATGCCGTCAAAACCTCCGTAGGCGTCAGCGCCCCGGGCAGCACAGCCTTCCCATGCTTCTGACACATCTCCACAGTCCCGTGATTGAACGCTGGGCTCACCACAAACTCCGCTCCCTCTTCGATACAAGCATGCGCCGTCTCTGCATCGAGCACCGTCCCTGCCCCCAGCAAAATCTCCGGCCGCTCCTTCTTCAGTCGGGCAATCACCCGCACCGCCCCCGGCACAGTCATCGTCACCTCGAGCACCGTAACGCCGCCATCAGC
>Ga0302316_10001384_pt1 | contig 19112 bp, 17 predicted proteins | sample III_Palsa_N3_2_FD_200456 | JGI IMG/M metagenome (GOLD analysis project Ga0302316, IMG submission 200456) | Peat permafrost microbial communities from Stordalen Mire near Abisko, Sweden - III_Palsa_N3_2 | ecosystem: Environmental > Terrestrial > Soil > Palsa > Peat permafrost | place: Sweden...
CCTTTTTCTGGCTGACGCCGTTTAGCCTGCTTACCGGCTTCGGCCTGATGGCGACTTACGCATTGCTCGGCGCCTGCTGGCTCGTCATGAAGACCGAGGGTGACCTGCAGCATCGTCTGCACGAAGTGGTGCGTCCCCTCACTTTCGTGCTGCTTGGCTTCATGGTGGTGGTGTCGATCTGGACGCCGCTGACCGACGCAAAAATCGCCGCGCGCTGGTTCGATTCGGGCCTGCTGCACCGCTTGCTGCCCGTGCCCTTTCTCGTCGTGATTACCGCGCTGTTCATGCTCCGCGCGCTCCGGCGCCGCCACGACAACACGCCGTTTCTGCTGGCGCTGCTGCTGATCCTGCTCGGCTATATTGGCCTGCTCGTCAGCATCTGGCCGTATGCGATACCCTACGCCATCACGCTCCAGGATGCGGCTGCGCCACGCGCGAGCCAGCTCTTCACGCTGGTAGGTGCGGTGATCATTCTGCCGGTGATTCTGGTCTACACGACGCTCGGATATCACGTGTTCCGCGGCAAATCCGCCCCCGGTGCGAAGTACCACTAAGATTTGACAAGGTGCGCTGCAATGCGACTTTTCTTGCGCCCGACCACGCAAAAGCAAACTGCTACCTCGTTAGCGCAGCCAGCCACGGCGAACCGCCCTGCTCCTACGCGGCTCAAGCGCGTGCTCTGGTTCGTCGCTCTATGGTGTGCTGGCGTAGCAGCGGCGATGTTGCTCGCGCTGCCGTTCCGCCTGTTGATGCAGGCCGCCATGCACTGAGGCCAGCAACGCGGCAAATGGCCTGAGCTAACGCAAAGCGAGCCGTAGCGTCGCGCTCACGTCTCCTGAACGGCTTGAACGCCTTGAACGCGTTCCTGCAGAAACTGGACAAAGGTGCGCACCTTGCTCGAATGGCGGCGGTTCGGCAGATAAGCCGCGTAGACGACTGACCGGCCGGCATGCGGGTTGATTTCGGCGTCGGCAAAAAGGCGCACAAGGCGGCCCGCGCGAATCTCCGCCACCACCAGCCACTCCGGCAGCAAGGCGATGCCGCGGCCCGCAAGCACCGCTTCCAGCAGAATGTCCGGATTATTGGCAATCATGCGCCCCTCCACTTCGACGCGCACCTGCGTCTCGCCCTGCAGGAAAGTCCAGACCTGGCGTGCGGGCCGATAGGTTCCGCCATAGCCGAAGCGCAGGCATTCATGAGCGGCCAGCTCCTGCGGCTCGGACGGCACGCCGCAGCGCGAGAAATACGCGGGACTCGCGACCACGAAGCGCGCGTTATCGGCAAGTTTCCTTATGACCAGGTGTTCGTCGCGCGATGGCAGGCCGATGCGAACCGCGACATCGATCCGCTCGGCGGCGAGATCGACGTAGTAATCGCCGACCACGACGTCGAGCACCATGCGCGGGTAGGTGCTGAGAAAGCTCGCCAGATGCGGCGCCAGTTGCATCCGGCTGTAGGCGGTCGGCACAGAGATGCGGAGCACGCCAACCGGCGACGCCCCGCTATCGAAGATGCTGTCGTCGGCCACCGCGAGGTCGTCGAGCACCTTGCTGATCTGCTCGACGTAGGCCGTGCCGGCGTCCGTCAGGCTGACGCGCCGCGTGGTGCGGGTCAGCAGAGCCGTGCCAAGCGAGGCTTCGAGCGCGTCCATCAGGCGGGTGACCGACGAGGTGGCGACGCCCAGCCGCTGGGCCGCTTTGGAAAAACCGCCGGCCTCGGCCACTTCCAGCAAGGTATTCAAGGCAACCAGCTTGTCCACTTCCCGATCTCCAGTAACGTCGACGCCCGGCCCAACCCGGGTAAGGGCCGACGCTGGCGTTGCGCTGCACGCAACGCCAGGTTGCTCAATGCACGTATTCTACTCACGGATCGCAACGGATATCCTATGCGGATTCGTCAATCAGGATTTGCCATGACTTCCAACTCACCCGCGGCCGCCGTGAACGGCGGCACCGTCCAGATGACCCGCGGCCTGACCGCTATGTTCGCCTTCTGCTGCGGCGCGATCGTCGCCAACATCTACTACGCCCAGCCGATCACTGAACTGATCGCACCGGACATTCATATGACGGGCGGCACGGCCAGTCTGATCGTCTCGCTGACGCAGATCGGCTACGCCTTGGGACTGTTCTTCCTCGTCCCGCTCGGCGACCTGCTGGAAAACCGCAAGCTGATGATTACAACGGCGCTCGTCGCCATCGTCAGTCTCGCGCTGGCTGCCGTGACGCGTCAGCCGAGCGCGTTTCTGGCTATCTCGCTGCTGGTCGGCTTCAGTTCGGTTGCCGTGCAGATCCTGATTCCGCTGGCGGCGCACCTGGCGCCCGACGAAACGCGTGGCCGTGTGGTCGGCAACATCATGAGTGGCCTGCTGCTCGGCATCCTGCTGTCGCGGCCGATTTCGAGCGTAGTGGCCGGCCATTTCGGCTGGCGCGTGGTGTTCGGCTCGGCCGCTGTCGTGATGGCGGTCGTGACGACCGTGCTCGCGCTGACGATTCCGCCGCGGCAACCCTCGCACCAGGCGACCTACTTCCAGTTGATCCATTCGCTCGGCGAACTGGTCACGACCTTGCCCGTGCTGCGTCATCGCTCGCTGTACCAAGGCTTGATGTTCGCTACCTTCAGCCTCTTCTGGACCACCGTGCCGATCGAACTGACGCGCCATTACGGGCTGTCGCAGAACGGTATCGCGCTGTTCGCTCTGGTCGGCGCGATTGGCGCCACCTCCGCACCGATCGCAGGACGGCTTGCCGATGCGGGCCACTCCGTCAGCGCGACGCTGGTCGCGCTAGTGATCGCCGCGCTCGCCTTTACACCCTCGCTGATTCATCCTGCGTGGGGCGTGGGCGGTCTCGTCGTCACCGGTGTCGTACTCGACTTCGCCGCGCAAATGAACATGGTGATCGGCCAACGTGCGATCTACGGCCTGCATGCGGCAAGCCGCAATCGTCTGAATGCCCTGTATATGACGAGCATTTTCATCGGCGGCGCGATCGGCTCATCGCTTGCGAGCACGCTGTATGAGCACGGCGGCTGGACCTTGACCGCCATCGTCGCGAGCGTGTTTCCGCTGCTCGCGCTGCTTCATTACCTCGCGATCGGCAAGCCAGTTGCGCTCGCAATGGCCTGACTGGCAACAGCACACGTCGCTTTACCAGGACGAATGCCCCGGGCACAGCACGGACCAGGCACAAGGGATGCTGATACAACGTTGATGAGCGTGCCGGAAGCTTCGCTTGCCGGCCCCTCGACGCAAAATCCACCCGGTCCGAGACCAACTGACGGCAACTGCGGGCCAAATCAAGGTAGGATTATCGACTGCTCTCAATCTGCCCCGCCGCCAGGAATCTCATGCCGAGCCAACATGCCGCCAGCGTCTCGCTGACCGAATCCCCGCGCCAATACGCCGTCTTGCGGACTGCACGATGACTACGCCGGCCCGATTTCCGATTGTCGGCATCGGCGCCTCGGCGGGGGGTATCGAGGCGCTTGAAGGGTTTTTCCGCGGCATGCCCGAAGAGCCGGAATTGGCCCTCGTGATCGTTACGCACCTCGGCCCCGCGCGCGACAGCCTTTTGTCCGAGATCGTGGCGCGCTATACCCCTATGCCGGTGCATGTGGTGGTGGACGGCGAGCCGGTCCAAAAGAATCATGTCTACGTGCTGCCCTCGGACGTCATGCTTGGCGTCGAAAAGGGCCATCTGCGTCTCCATCCGCAAAACGCGTTGCACCGCGAACGCAAACCGATCGATTTGTTTTTTAGCTCGCTCGCCGAAGACCAGGGCGAGTTGGCGGTGTGCGTGGTGTTGTCCGGCGGTGACTCGGACGGCACGCTCGGCGTAAAAGCCGTCAAGGAAAACGGCGGCCTGACGCTGGCGCAGGTTGCCGACGGTTTCGGGCCGCAACACCCCGACATGCCGGATAGCGCCATCGCCACCGGGCTCGTCGACTACGCGCTGCCGGTCGAGGCAATGGGCCAAAAGCTGGTGGAGTTTGCCCGCAGCGCCTACGTGCTGGACGACACGGCGTTTAGCGCCAGCGCCCAGGAAGAGCTGCAGAAGATCGAACATGCACAGGCGGAGATTTACGGCATTTTGCGCGGGCAGATCGGCCACGACTTCAGCGGCTACAAGTCCAAGACCTTCATGCGACGCGTGCAGCGGCGGATGCAGGTGGTACAGATCAACAATCTGGAAGCGTATGTCGCACACCTGCGCGATCATCAGCAGGAGGTCAACGCGCTATTCCGCGATCTGCTGATCAACGTGACTAACTTCTTTCGCGACGGCGGCGCGTTCGACGCGCTCGCCGAACTGGTCGTACCCAAGCTCTTCGAGACGCGCAGCGTCGACGATACCGTGCGTATCTGGGTTCCCGGCTGCGCCACCGGAGAAGAAGTCTATTCGCTCGCCATCCTGCTGCGCGAGCATATGGACCAACTCGCGGTCGTGCCGCGCGTGCAGATCTTCGCCACCGATATCGACGACCATGCCCTCGCCGTCGCACGCGCCGCCAGGTATCCGGCCGCGTTGCTCGACAGCGTCTCGCCGGCACGCCGTCAACGCTTTTTCGTTTCCGACGGCGGCAGCTTCGCCGTGGCCAAGGAAGTGCGCGACCTGTGCATCTTCTCGCCGCACAACGTGATTCGCGACCCACCCTTCTCCCGTATCGATCTGGTCTCCTGCCGCAACCTGCTGATCTATTTCGGTCTGGACCTGCAAAGCCAGGTGATTCCGACCTTCCACTATGCGCTGCGTGAGGACGGCTATCTGTTCCTCGGCACCTCAGAGAGCGTGAGCCAGTTCGACGATCTGTTCACCCCGCTCGAGAAAAAGCATCGTATCTTCCAGCGCCGCTCGGATGTCATGCCGCGCGTGCGTCTGCCGCTTACGGTGTCGGCCTTGCGGCCAGGCCAGGGCCACGAGCTCACGGCGCGGCGCATCCAGCCCGGCGGCGCGGCGTTGCGGCAGATAGTCGACACCCAGGTGCTCGAGCGTTTTTCACCACCCCATGTGGTGGTAAACCGGGAAGGCGATGTCGCCTACTATTCCGGGCGCACCGGCAAGTATCTGGAAGCGGCAGCCGGCGCGCCGACCCGCCAGATCTTCACGATGGCGCGCAAAGGCATCCGGCTCGAACTGCGCACGGTGTTCCGGGAAGCGGTGGAGTCGGGCCGCACGGTGACGCGCGAGGGCATTGCGGTCGAGGAAGACGACGGCCGCGTGCAGGTGGTGAGCCTGACAGTCGAGCCGCTTGGCGCCTACCCGGGCGCGGACCCGCTCTATCTGGTCCTGTTCATCGATCAGGGTCCCGTCCTGAGCCGCGAGGAAGCGCTAAGCCGTGCGCACGCCACCACGACCGGCACCGCGCTGCAGATGGAGCGCGAGTTGCGCGAGACGCGCGAGCGCCTGCAATCGATGATCGAGGAATATGAAACCGCGCTCGAGGAGCTGAAGTCCTCAAACGAGGAACTCGTTTCGGTCAACGAAGAACTGCAGTCGACCAACGAGGAGATGGAGGCGTCCAAGGAAGAACTGGTGTCGCTCAACGAGGAGTTGCACACCGTCAATACCGAACTGAACGGCAAGATCGAGGCGCTTGACCGTGCGAGGAGCGACCTGCAGAACCTGTTCGACAGCACTGCGGTCGCCACGGTGTTTCTGGACAGCAAGCTGGTAATTCGCAGCTTCACGCCGGCCATGTCCGAGGTGTTCAATATCCGTGCGGCCGACCGGGGCCGCCCGATCACCGATCTGGCGAGCCGCCTGCGGCTCACCGGTTTCGACGAGGCGATCGCCAGGGTGGTGGCCAGCGGCGAGGTCATCGAAAGCCGGGTCGACAGCGACGATCGCCAGATGCATTACCTCGTGCGCCTCGCGCCCTATCGAAACGGCGATGACAAGGCGGAAGGCGTGGTGGTCACCTTTTTGAACGTCACGAGCCTCACCCGCGCCGAACAACGCCAGAAGATCCTGGTTGCAGAGCTGCAGCACCGCACCCGCAACCTGCTGGCGGTGGTGGAATCCATCGCTTTCCAGACGCTCGGCAAAGGTGCCCCGCTGGAAACATTTACCGCCCGGTTGGGCGCACTGGGCCGCCTGCAGGGGCTGCTTGGCAAAGCGACCGACGAGCAGATCGAGCTGGGGGAGATCGTCCGCATGGAGATCGAGACCATTGCCGGTAGCACCGCCGAAAATGTCGCCATCTCCGGCCCAGCGGTTCCGCTCAGCCTCGAGTACGTGCAGAACATCGCTCTCGCGGTCCACGAACTCGCGACCAACGCCGTAAAATACGGCGCGCTCAAGAGCGGCCAGGGGTATCTGGACATCAGTTGGCGTCTGGAGGATCAGCAACAGGACCAATCCTTGCTGGTACTTGAGTGGCGGGAAAGCGGTCTGCCGCAGCCCCCGGAATCGACGCGCCGCGGATACGGGCGGCAGCTGATCGAGCAGGGCCTGCCTTTTTCGCTCCGCGCGAAGGCCGAACTGGTATTTGGCGAGGATGGCGTTTCGTGCCGGATCGCCATGCCGCTGAGGCCCGAGCTGCTCACGGGTCACAATTGAATCTTTCGGAGACAACCATGGGACAAAGCGGTGAGCTGCAGGGTCGCCGCATTCTCGTGGTAGAGGATGATTATCTGGTCGCGCAGAGCCTGTGCGCGCTGCTCGAGGAAGCAGGCGCCACGATCGTCGGCCCGTTCGGCTGGGCGGACGAAGCGCTGAAGTTTGTCGAAGCGCATCGGGATGCCTTCGACAGCGCCGTGCTCGACGTCGACCTGCACGGAGAGAAATCCTATCCGATCGCGGACTGGCTGGCCGGGCGCGATGTCCGCTTCGTCTTCACCACCGGTTATGGCGCCGATGCGCTCGATCCCGGCTACCTGCGCTATCCGCGCTGCCAAAAACCGTTCGATGTACGAAATCTGTTCGTAGCGCTCACGAGCAGCTAGTCGATGGGGCAAGTCGACTCGCTCGCATAAACCTTTCGCATACCTTACCTCCCCGCCGCTTATTGATACATCCTTGACGGTGCCTCGCCACCGCGGTCAGAATGCTGCCTGTCAAAGCTTCCGGCCCCGCATCCGCATGTCGCAAATCTCGCATAGCCACGATGCCGCACACGAACTGCCCGACGCCTGCCCCAACTGCGATGCGCCGGTGCATGGGCCGTATTGCGCGCAATGCGGCCAGGAAACCGTGCACGAAATGCCGACCTTGCGCGAATTCGCGCATGAGTATCTGCATCATTACGTGGCCGCGGAAGGCAAACTCGTCCCGACTGTCAGGATGCTGCTGCTCAAGCCGGGGCAGCTCACGATCGAATATCTCCAGGGGCGCCGGCGCCGGTATGTAAAGCCGCTATCGCTGTATGTGACGGTCAGTTTTGTGTTTTTTCTGCTGCTGGGCTGGTCCACGGTCATGACGCCCGCTCCCTCCGTCGTGATACTCGACGGCAACCGCGCCGTGCCCGCCACCCAGGTCTTCTCCACCCTCGCCGCCTCGGAGACCGATCCGACTGGCAAACAGGTGTTGAGTTTCCTCGACAGACACATGAACTGGGTGTTTCAACCAGGCAAACTCGCCGCATTCAACGACCACGTTTTGCATCGCCTGCCGTATACGGTGTTCGTGCTGATGCCGGTTTTTGCGGCGATGTGTGGGTACGTCTATCGAAAGAGGCGCCAAAACTACGGCATGCACCTGCTATTTACGGTGCACCTGCATGCGTTTATTTTCCTGGTGTTTCTGCTTTGCCTGGTTCCCGGTGTGCAGAACTTTGGCGGCTGGGCCATGCTCGTGGTCCTGATCTACCTGATTCTGGCGCTCAAGCGTGTGTACGGCGGCCGCTGGTGGCCGCAAGTTGGACGGGGCACGCTGCTGTGGGCGGGTTATGGGGTGGTCACGAGCCTCGCGCTGGCGGTGCTCGCATTCGTCTCGACCGATCTCTGGCACGTGTCCTGAGCGCGCGGCAAGCTTCGAGCCCGTTGCGTGCACCGGCATCTAGAAGCCGACGATAAAGCGCGTCCCCGCGGCCAGACGGCTCACGGTCAACCGCCATTCGTGCGCGACCGCGATTTCCTTGCAGATGGCGAGCCCCAGTCCAGCGCCGTCGTGCCTGACGCCGGGGGCGCGCCAAAACCGCTTGAAGAGGAACGGCAGGTGCTCCTCGCGGATACCGGGCCCCGCGTCGCTAACCTCGATCGAAGCCGCGCCTATGACAAGCCACACAGCGCTATTCGGCGGCGACACGTTGATCGCGTTTTCGACAATGTTTTTCAGCAGGATGAACAGCGCACTCCGGTCCGCCCACACTGAGGCCGGCGCGCCCGATGGGTCAAGCTCGAGTTTGACCTGCTTCGCATCGGCCTTGCGCCCGAGATACGCCAGAACGTCGCGTGCCACATCGACCGTACTCACCTCGCCGAAAGTGAAATTCTGTGCCTCGCTGACTTCGGCCAGATGCAACAGTTGTCGAGTCTGGCGTGCCATCAGATCGATCTCGCGAAGCAGCAGTCCCTTGTCCTCGATGCCGGGCTGCAACTCGATCTGACCGCGGATCAGCGTGAGCGGCGTCTGCAGTTCGTGCGCCGCCGAAGCGAGAAACTGCTGCTGCACGGCGAAGCCATTTTCCAGTCTGCCGAGCGCTCCGTTGAACGCCTCGATCAGCGGCTTGATCTCGCTCGGCATGCCTTGCAACGACAGCCGTGTCGTCAGATTGCGCGGCGTAATCAGCGCGGCTGCGCTCGACACCTCCCTCAGCGGCTTGAGGAGACGATGCACGGTGACCGTCAACGTCAGGCCGAAAATGATCGCGGCGATGGACGTGATGATCCGGACGTTGGCTGGAATCTGCCGAACCTTCGTACCGATCATTGCATCGAGGAGACGTGCGCTCGTTGCGATCTGCGCATAGAAACGCGCCGGTCCCTGCCGTAACTCGAGCGTCGTGATGTCGAACGATCTGCCTTCCATCTTTACCTGCTCGATATGGCCGACAGCCGCAGCGAGGTCGCCCGGAACCCAGGCTGGACCGTTCTGCGCGTCCGCCGAGGCGAACAACACGTGGCCCTGCTCGTCGAGTACGCGGTAGTGAATCTCGGTCGGCGCCGCCGAAAAAATCCAGGCTTGCTCCGCGGGCAGATTGAGGGAGACCGGACGGCCGGCTCCATCGAAGCGGACACCGCTGGCGAGCTCCTTCGTGTGTTGAATCAGGTCGTGCCGCCCCAGCATCTGTTCCGGGTAGTGGTTGAACGCGTAGGTGACACCCATGGCCAGCACGGTTAGCGTCAGCGCCAGCGCGACGATGCTGGTCACCCATAAGCGCGCGGACAGACTTCGAATCCAGCGATTGAACATGGCGAACATGGTAAACATGATGAACGGCCCGCCTCAGGACAATGATGGTGCGTCGGTCGAAGCGGGCAGCGCCTGCAACGCGAAGCCCGCCCCCCGGATGTTGGCGAGCCGCAGCGTCGTCCCCACCCTCGTCAGCTTCTTGCGCAGCCGGTGTACGGTCACCTCCAGCGCGTTGGGCGTAACGGCCTCGCCGAGGCCCCAGGCCGCATGTTCGAGGGCCGCATGGCGAACGGTCTGGCCGCTCGCCTTGACGAGGCACAGCATGATCTGCAGCTCGGCTTGCGCGAGCTGAACCGAGCGATAGTCGCAGCGCATTGCGTGCTGCTGCGGGTCGACGGTGATGTCGGCAAATTCGGCAACCAGCGTCGACAGCGCCGCCGGCCGGCGCATCAGCGTGCGCACGCGCGCCACCAGTTCGCTCATGGCGAACGGCTTGGTCACATAGTCGTCCGCTCCGCTCTCCAGTCCGTCGACGCGGTCGTGCAGCGCATCGCGTGCGGTCAGCATCAGACAGGGCATCATCTGACCCGCTGCGCGCAACGTGCGCAGAAAGGCGAGGCCATCGCCGTCCGGCAAACCGCGGTCGACGATCAGCACGTCATAGTCGGCGCGGCTCACGCCATAGCTCGCCTCGGAGACGGTGTGGAACAGATCGGCCTCGATTCCGGCCGCCGCGAGCGCCTGGCGCACCATCTCCGCGAGGCGCTCGTGGTCTTCGACAATGGCTACCCGGGACATGATGGTGCACTCATTTGAACTGATAGAGGTAGGCGAGCCTCACCGCAGGAATGTAACTGCGTCCTACGATGGGGCTGTCGGTGATACCGCTCGTGAAGTGCTTTACGCCGACGTCCAGCACCAGTTTCTGCTGACGCGTGATGCTGTAGTTGACCCGCGTGCCGAGCGATACGTCGTAGGCGGCGGTGCCAGTGTACTCGGGGCGCCCTGCCCGTGCTTCCGACGCCTGCACGCCGTAATAGTAGTTGACGTAGTCGCTGCTGAGCCACTCGACGCCACCGTACGGTTGCAGCGAGAACTTGCCGAAATCGAACGACTTGCTGTAGTCGATTTTGGCTCGCTCGCCGCGGTTGCCGCCCAGCAGATAGTCGGCCGACAGCGTGCCGAAGCCGGTCTTCCAGGCGAGCGCCGGGCCGTACCAGAACGTAGGATCGCGGTTCTGCATGCCGTTCAGAATGGGCGCGTCGTTGTTCTTGTAGCCATCGGCGAGGGTATAGTCGCCGCGCAGGGCGACGCTCACGTTGTCCCAGGTGCCGATCTTCAGGTCGATCGCGGTGCCGAGGGCGTGGATCCATTTATCGTCGAAAGAAATCAGCGGAATCGGCGTGTATTTCGTGTCGCCGCTTTTGTACGGCGACGCCGCGATGCCCGCTCCTACGCCAAGGCCCCAATGCGTCACGTTGGTCGCGTTGCTCAGGACGGTGAAGCCAGAGTCGTCGGGGCCAGATTGAGCGTCGGCGCCGCCCTCTGCCCATGTGCTCGCCGAATACAGCGCGACGGACGCAAATGTCAGCACCAGAGGATACCTTCGACAAAAAGCTCTTTTCACGGTTGTTCCTAAAGTAGTGGGATCAGGCGGTCTCGACTTTAGGAGCGGGCGACTTACCCGTTACTTACTCAAACAATCATCGGCTCGGCGATGGAATGCGACGCCACGCGCGCCGCGGCGGATATGCCGGGCCGCCAACAGTCACAGCGGCCGGCAGGTGCTGGTAAGCCTTGGGTAAGTCGCGTGCGTGCAGCATGGATGCCCTCGTCCCCCTCTCTATCTGACGGCACGGTCATGCCCTTGAAACCCCGTCTTGCGACCGCGCTGCGTGCCAATCTCCTGCTGTTCGCGGTTTCGACAGGTGCCGCGGCGCTACCCTGTCTTGGGCTCATCCTGATGTTCGGCATGAACGAGGCAGGCATGCCGGCGTCGGCTTATCTGGGCGGCTTGCTGCTCGTCGCGGGAGTGATCACGCTGGTGGTGCGCGGGCATGCAAGGCGCGCGTTTGAAGATGCGGATCTGGCCCGCAAGGTTCAGGTATATGAAAAACCGCCTTTCGGAGCGTCGATTGCCGGCGACTGCGCACAGCCGTGGCTCGTGCAGTTGCACCTTGAATTGCGGGGGCTTCAGTGCCGGGACTGATTGCGCGCCTCTCAACGCGAGGTGCGAGCGTTTTGAGCCCCGTGTCCTGTTGCAAAGCGCTTTACGGTTATTACCATCTGTTGCCGTTCGCGTGCCCTCGTTCGCCCCTGCGCCAGACGCCGCGCCCGAAAGCGTCTATTGGCGCGCAATGGCGAAAATTTCAAGCTTCACGCTTTGTTGCACTTGCGTAACTCAAGGGTCCTTTCGCAGCGCTACAGTTAAGCCGTCATCCCCACACGTATGGAGGTCAACATGAAAAGCAAACTCTTAATCAGCCTCGGTCTCGGGGCAGCTATCTTCGGCGTCTCGCAGTTCGCCAATGCGGGAGTCGGTATTGGGATCAACCTGGCGTTGCCGGCACCGGTTTATGTCGCGCCTGCTCCGGTTTATGCGCCGCCGCCTCCGCCGCCCGCTGTTGTTGCTTATCAACCGGTTGTGGCTGCACCTGTTGTCGTTTCGCCGTCCCTGATTATCGGCTGGCATAGCGGGCAGTACTGGGATGGGCATCGCTGGTGGTCGCGGCATGACTACTATGGGCATCGTCACTGGTAATCGCGCGTGGTTGTCCGGTTTTTTGACGGCCTTTCCCTGATCCGTTAGTGATCCTCTGGTGTCGCCCCTGCGCGGGGCGGCACCTGCTTTCTTCTTCACCCCTGTCCCCGCTAACACGCCCCCTACACCCTCATTGGTTTGTCCTCCTCCTGAAAGGAAGAATCGGTAAACCGCAAGTAACCTCGCCGCGCGGCTTCTCACATAGACTCGGCCTCCAATATTGTTTGGGAGTGCATTCATGTCACCGCCGGTAGCCCTAGCAATTCATTCCCTGCATTCCTTCGAGCTGACCGGCGATGGTCAATACCTCATGCTCAAAGGCAACCAGCCCGACAGCATCGCCCTGCACTACTCCGTCATGCATGAGCTGCTGGCCGCTATTTCCAATGCTATCGGCTGGTCAGCGCGCGTCCGCGAAAAGAACGACGACGTCAAGTTCGCCATGCCCTGCGAAGCGTGGGCCGTCGGCAAAGATAAAGGCGAGTCCTCTCATCTGCTTCTCTCGTTTCGTCTCCCCGGCGGCGCCGAGCTTTCGTTTCGCATGCATCGCGCTGACGCGCGGCATATGACCGAAGTGCTTTCGCTCGTGACGGGTCTCGCCAAAGTGGACGGCGCCCGCAGTGCCCGGCTGCAGTAGCGCGGCCGTATTCCCCTTTTGTAGCAAGTTCGCGCTCGCACTTCGGCATCGGCTATCGATGTACCTGCGATCCTCCTATTGTCTGTCTCTCCTGTCAGCACGTATGAACCTTGAAACACTATCGGCCCGCTATACCAGGGCGCTGACACTGATCGGCCTGAGCGTCACCTCCGTCTCGGCCTTCGCCGTCACGCCTTTCGTGGTGCGCGATATCCGGCTCGAAGGCCTCAAGCGCGTCGAACCGAACACCGTTTTCTCGTACCTGACCATCAAGCAGGGCGATACCTTCAACGATGACAAGGCGTCCGCCGCCATCCGCGCGCTGTACGCAACGGGCTTCTTCAATGATGTCAGGATTTCTGCCGAAGGCGATGTCGTGGTCGTGCAAGTCGAGGAACGCCCCGCCATCGGCACGATCGATTTCTCGGGCCTCCACGAATTCGACAAGGACAACCTGAACAAGGCGCTGAACTCGGTCGGGTTGTCGCTCGGCCGCTATTACGACAAGTCGCTCGTCGACCGCGCCGAGCAGGAGCTCAAACGCCAGTACCTGACCCGCGGCTTCTATGCCGCCGAAGTCACCACCACCGTCACGCCAATCGACCGCGATCGCGTCGGCCTGCTGTTTTCGGTGATAGAAGGTCCGAGCGCGAAAATCCGCCAGGTCAACTTCATTGGCAACAAGGTGTTTAGCGACGGCACGCTGCACGATGAAATGCAGGAGTCCACGCCAAACTGGTTCTCGTGGTACTCCAAGAACGATGTGTATGCAAAAGACAAGCTGACCACCGACCTCGAAAACCTGCGCTCGTATTACCTCGACCGCGGCTACCTCGAGTTCAATATCGATTCGACCCAGGTCTCGCTGTCACCGGATAAGAAGGAAATGTATCTCACGCTCACCCTGCATGAGGGCGAGCCGTACACGATTTCCGCCATCCGTCTGTCGGGCAACCTGCTGGATCGCCAGGCAGAGCTGACGAAACTCGTCAAGATCAAAGCGGGTGACCGCTTCTCGGCTGCCAGGCTGAAGGCCGCTACCAAGGCGGTGGTCGACAAGCTCGGTGAATACGGTTACGCGTTTGCAACGGTGAACGCAGAGCCGCAGATCGACCAGCAGCACCATACGGTCGACCTGACGCTGCAAGTCGATCCGAGCCGCCGGGTGTACGTGCGAAATATCAACATCGTGGGCAACACCCGCACGCGCGACGAAGTGATCCGCCGCGAAATGCGTCAGCTCGAAAGCTCATGGTTCGACTCGAGCCGTCTCGCGCTGTCGAAAGACCGGATCAACCGTCTCGGCTACTTCACCGACGTCGACGTCACCACCGTGCCGGTCGAAGGCACCGCCGACGAAGTCGACATCGCCGTCAAGGTCACGGAAAAGCCGACCGGCTCGGTAACGCTCGGTCTTGGCTACGGCTCCGGTGAAGGCCCGATCATTTCGGCGGGCGTGTCGCAGGACAACGTGTTCGGTTCGGGCACGAGCCTCGCGGTGAACGTCAACACGGCCACCACGTTCCGCACGCTGACGGTCACGCAGGTGGATCCGTACTTCACGGTGGACGGCATCAAGCGGATTACCGACGTTTACTACCGCACCAGCGAACCACTTGCTTTCTCGAGCGTAAACGACACAAGCTTTCGCATCATTACGGTCGGCGCCGACCTCAAATTCGGCATCCCGTTCTCCGAAGCCGACATGGTGTACTTCGGTCTCGGCATCGAACAGAACCGTCTGGACGTCGACTCGACCACGCCGCAAAGCTATATTGACTACGTCAACTCCTTCGGGCGCGTGTCGAACAACGTGCCGCTGACGATCGGCTGGTCGCGCGACAATCGCGACAGCGCATTGGTACCGAGCCGCGGTTACTTCACGCAGGCGAACGCCGAATACGGCTCGCCGCTGGGCAGTACGCCGTACTACAAGGCGGATCTTCAGGCACAGTACTATTACTCGTTTTCAAAGGGCTTCGTGCTGGGCCTGAACTTCCAGGGCGGCTACGGGAATGGTCTCGACGGCAAGCCGTTCCCGATTTTCAAGAACTACTACGCCGGCGGTATCGGTTCGGTGCGTGGCTATGAGCCGAGCTCGCTGGGTCCGCGCGATGCGACCACCGGCGACCCGATCGGCGGTTCGAAGCTGCTGGTCGGCAACATCGAACTGACCTTCCCGCTACCGGGCACCGGCTATGACCGCACGCTACGCGTCTTCTCGTTCTTCGATGGCGGCAACGTCTGGGGCAACGAAGGCAACAGTACCGGCGCGAACGGTCTGCGTTATGCGTACGGTGCCGGTCTCGCGTGGATCTCGCCGATCGGGCCGCTCAAGCTCAGCCTTGGCTTCCCGCTCGTCAAGCACGCTGGCGATCAGTACCAGAAGTTCCAGTTCCAGATCGGGACGGCATTCTAGGCTGGCTGCGGGATGGCTGGCCCTGGTCACCGTGTTCGCGGAGGAAGCGCTCTTCTGGAAAGCTGGGGCAACCGGGCAGCCGGTTCCGCCACTGATGCCCGCCGTCCGCGGGCTACCCGATGGTAGCGCGGACGCGAATCTTGTGGTCGCTTGAGCCTGGAGCGTTCTCAGTGCCACCTGCATTTGTCCTGATTTTGGCGTAGGCGCTCACTTTTTCGTCGACAAAACGAGCGCACTGTGCCATGTGGATGCATACTACGGCTGTTGGCTCCCAGGTTACCGAAGGTTCTGTATCAATCCAGACACCCAATTACAACATTGACGAATCGGCTTCCTGATTCGTCAGTCAGGTAGGTTGCGGTGCCTGCGCCTCTCGACACGCAATAGCTTGCCACCAGCATGACCACTTCGTTAATTCGGCACGACACACGCACGGTGCGATTCACTGCAAACGGTGTGCGTTGAACGCCAGGCAATAGGCTTAAGAAGGAATAATTCATGGACGAAAGAAAGCGGGATAGCATGGTTGCTTATCTCCGTCGCCGTATGCAGGAGGTTGGCATTAGGCCAGAAGACTTGGCCTCGGCAATAGGCGCAGAGCAATCAAAGCAGATAGAAGCGCGCTATCGCAGCGCGACGGGAGACACTTGGAGCGGTGAAGGAGAAATGCCGCAATGGCTCAAACAAGCGACCAGTGCAGGACAATCCGTTGAACATTTCGAATTGTCGTCAAAGACGGCACGAACGGGTCCGTCTGCCCGAGCCGGCGTGGACTGGCGTGATGACCCGTTTGCGGGTACCCCGCTTGCACGGGGTCAGCGCCAATAGTCTGCCTCGATGTCGTCGCCTGCCAGTTTTAGATGCCAGCATCTGCGAGTAGTACGCCCGCGTCCTCACGGAGAACTACCCTCGAGTTCGCGTCCGCCGTCAGCCCATGAGCCACCTCACGGCTTACCGGCATCGCGTACCACTGGTCGCTTGAAAAGTTCATATTTTCGTTCCCGGATGCGTATGGTTGAGCGGTTCAATGGCAGCCGGTCATCCAGGTTAATAGTGGCGATAGTAGCCGCCGCCTCCAGGTACAACGATGCAGCCGCTCAACGCGGTTCCGAGACATACAGCCATCAGCATCAGCGCAAAGATTCGTTTCATACGTGCCTCACTTGTCAGTAGTGAAGGCAATATATTTGGAGCGCAGATTACCAGTGTGTTTGTGTGTAACGAGACGTGTGATTTGAAACACCCACTGCGTCCCGGCCTTCCCGGAAAGCCGGGTCGTCGCGCTCGCGATTATCGTCCAAAGCAAGAAACTGTCTGCGGAATTTAGGAGGTTTTACAAAAGATCTCTATCGACTAGGCTTGACCAGCGAAAGGCAACGTCTTTGCAAATCGACTGAGGATTATTCAATGAAAGCAGCGTGGTATGAGCAAAACGGGAGCGCAAGCCAGGTACTGAGGGTTGGAACACTCGCAGATCCAGTACCGTCGGCTGGCGAAGTTTGTATCAAGGTCTTCGCTTCGGGAGTTAATCCCTCCGACGTTAAAAGTCGGGCGGGCCGACCATTGTTCGCTCCACGAGTTACCCCACATAGCGATGGAGCCGGGGTAATCGTCGGCGTGGGCGCCGGTGTGGCAGATACGCGCGTCGGCGAGCGTGTCTGGATCTGGAATGGTCAATGGAAACGTTCTGGCGGTACGGCAGCAGAATTCATCACTCTTCCCGCCGAACAAGCCGTCACGTTGCCAAAGAACACGACGTTTGATGAAGGCGCATGCCTGGGAATTCCCGCTTTGACGGCGTTGCGCGCCATGACGATCGATGGCTCGGTTTTGGGGCAAACAGTGCTTGTAAGTGGCGGCGCCGGGGCAGTCGGAGCATACGCAATTCAGTTCGCGCGCTTGCTAGGTGCGGCGTGCATCATCGCGACAGTCAGTTCAGCCGAAAAAGCTGGTGTCGCGGCGGACATGGGTGCTGACCACGTTATCAACTATCGCACCGAACACGTGGCTGATCGGGTAAAGCAAATTACCGACGGACGAGGAGCGAATCGCGTTATCGAAGTAGATGGGGCCGCGAACGTCGGAATGTTGCCAGGTCTTATTGCCAGGGGCGGTCTATGCGTGATTTACGGCTCGGGGAAATCTCAAGTGCCATTCGACTTCGGTCCTATGATTCAAATCGGCGCGGCAGCCCGTTTCTTTGTCGTGTACGAGCTGCCAAGTGCGGAGCGGACGTTGGTCATTGATGCACTTAACGCCTACCTTTCGCACGGAATGTTAAGGCATACCATCGCTGCGCGGTATCAACTTGACGACATCGCCAAGGCTCATGAGGCCGTTGAAAGCGGGACGCTATTGGGCAACGCGGTGGTCGTTTTCGACACCTAGGAGTTGAAGAACGGCTGCTTTAGCGGTCTGCAATACGCCGGCTGCGTCGATGGCGGGTAGCCGAAGGGCGGGTCCGGGTCGATCTGGGCCCGTTGTTGTCGGACCGGGTTCGGCCAGGAAGAGCCTTTCGTCGCGGCCGCAATCCTGGCCCTTCTCGCTAATGGAAGCCAGATGTACCGAATCACGCGCTGACGACCATCCAATGCCGACGGATATGTCGTTCGGCCATCACGGCGCAACGTGGTCGAGCGCACAGACTACCGATGGAGCTTGTGGTCTGGTTGAGGGGATTGCCCCCCCGACCCACCAAAAATATCGCGTTCAGACTGCGCACCGCGCAACCACAATAATGAGTACATGGGTACATGAGCTGCCGTTATGGTTGATGGCGCTTGTCACTTTCGGTGCGACATTTCTCACGGGCGCGATCATCCATTTCGTCACCGGATGGCTTGCTGCCGGTCGATATGGGCGATCATTCAAGGCAATTTCGCCCAGTCTGCTTTCTCCACTTGGTATCATATTCGGCCTATTTATCGCCTTCACGGCCTCGCAAGTCTGGAACGATACAGCGCGCGCCAGTGCCGCGGTCGCCACTGAAGCGAGTGCGCTGCGATCGGTTGTTGTCATGTCTGCCGTTTTGCCAAACGAAGCCCAGACCGAACTGCGAAGGATGGTCCGAGACTACATCCAGTACACCGCGACGACTGAATGGCCGCTCGTGGCGAAGGGAGCCGTCACACTTAACGTTAGTCCTCCCACGCTGAACAACGCACTGAAGTTCACGCTATCCCTGCCAGTCGTTACGCCCGGACAGCAGACGGCGCAGCGCGAAGTCGCGGCGTCCCTGCAGCAGGCTCTCGAAGTGCGTCGCGAGCGTATCCTGATCAGTCGCAGCGAAGTTAATGGTGTCAAATGGTTATGCCTGGCGTTTCTGGCGGTGTGCCTGCTGTTCGCCATCGCGTTCGTTCATTGCGACAACCGGCTGACATCTGCCGTGGCAATCGGACTGTTTTCGGCGGCACTCGCCACAACCTTTTTACTCATCCTCGCCCACGATCGGCCCTTTACAGGAGACATCGCGCTGACGCCGGAGCCGCTGTTGCAGGTGATGCCAGAGAATCAATGATCGTTGTCGGCAATGAGCGGACCCTGGACGTATCCTCCCGCATGGAGGTGACATGGCAAGTCTAATATCAGGACATCGCCGGCGACTTCCAAGGAATGTATCAGGCAGTTCCGGCCACCACCAAGGCGAGCAGACCGTGCCGCTCAGTCGGTCGAAGCGCCGAAGCAGCGGCCGCACGAACGCGCCAGGCCCAGTCGCAGGCGCCCGGCACTCACTGTTGCCTTACCACCGCAGTCACACCGGCAAATCCACAAGCCATCTCCAGCGTATCGATCGGTCGTCAACTGGCCGAATACCTCGCCGCCCCGCAGAGCGGGTGAGCCTGGTCGGGACCGCCACACACGACGCTGCTCACGGCAGCCGCAATCCCGCGTTCGGCCGCTCTTCACCTCCTCCAGCTCCGCAGTCACGTGGCCGCCGCACCGGCACCCCCAGAGCCAGACGTCGGCGCCGCGATATTGCAGCGCGACAAGGTCGCCGAAGGC
>Ga0302316_10001393_pt1 | contig 19038 bp, 18 predicted proteins | sample III_Palsa_N3_2_FD_200456 | JGI IMG/M metagenome (GOLD analysis project Ga0302316, IMG submission 200456) | Peat permafrost microbial communities from Stordalen Mire near Abisko, Sweden - III_Palsa_N3_2 | ecosystem: Environmental > Terrestrial > Soil > Palsa > Peat permafrost | place: Sweden...
TCAAGCTGACCCTGGCGCTGTTCCTGCTCGGCACGTCCACCGTAGGCATGGCCTTTCTGCCCAGTTATAGCGTCCTGGGCGGCGGCGCCATCGTATTGCTGGCGTTTTTCCGAATGCTGCAGGGCTTCGCGCTCGGTGGGTCATGGGATGGTCTGCCTTCGCTACTGGCGCTCAATGCGCCGGCGGGCAAGCGAGGTTGGTATTCGATGCTTGGTCAGCTCGGTGCGCCCATCGGTTTTCTGATTGCCAGTGCGCTATTTCTGTTTCTGCACGGCAATCTGTCGAACGACGACTTCATGGACTGGGGTTGGCGTTATCCGTTCTTCGTCGCGTTCGCAATCAATGTCGTGGCCTTGTTCGCACGTTTGCGACTGGTGTTGACCGAGGAATACACGCAGCTGCTGGAAGAGGGCAATCTGGAGCCGATTGGCATTACTGAGATGTTCCGTGCACAGGGTTACAACCTTTTCATCGGTGCGTTCGCGGCGCTGGCCAGCTATGCGCTGTTCCATCTGGTTACCGTGTTTCCACTGTCGTGGATTTTGCTGCACTCGACCCAGTCGATCGACAGCGTGTTGATCGTCCAGATTGTCGGCGCGGTCGTGGGCGTGTTGGGCACCATCGCATCCGGCGTGCTGGCTGACCGCTTTGGCCGGCGCAATACGCTGGGCACTCTCGCGGTGCTGATCGGTGTTTTCGCGTTATTTACCCCATGGCTGCTTGACGGCGGCCCGGCCGCGCAAGATGCATTCATCCTGATCGGCTTTGCGCTGCTGGGTATTTCGTATGGTCAGGCGTCGGGTACGGTAACGGCCAACTTCCTTTCCCGCTTCCGCTACACCGGTGCGGCGCTTACCTCAGACTTTGCCTGGCTGATCGGTGCGGCGTTTGCACCCTTTGTCGCATTGGCGCTGTCCGTCAAATTCGGACTCGCTGCGGTCAGCATCTACCTGATTTCCGGCGCCGCATGCACGCTCGTCGCACTGAAGATCAATCGTGCGATGACCACGAACTCATAACTTGTCTAGATTCTGGACGCAAATGTCGCCCGTTTGACTACTTCGAAGACCAGATTTGAGTCTAAACGAAACGCATATTTTGTCAGATGGGCAGCTTGGTCGGGATGAAGAACTCCTAAAATTTCGCCAGGACCATAGAGACTTTCTTGGTTATGACAACGATTTCGCCGCCCTCGATGAGCGGCAGTGAGGGCACTTAAATCCGGCATAGATGGCCTTATTTTCGTACAATGACACACGCCCGCTCGACGATACGCCCATGGCTAAAGACGTCCTTATGTCCTCTCATATCGAGCCACCGCTGCAGACGCCATCGCACCAGCAAACGGCCAAAAAGCCGGCGCTATCTGCGGCAGAACGCCAGCGCCGGATAGAGGCCGCCAACTATGCCCGCGCGTCGATGGGCCTCGAAGGCTTCACGCTCAGCGCGGAGGCCGAAAAGCATCTTCTTCGCCATATCAACGGCGAGATCGACATGGCCGAGTTTGTTAAAGGGCACGATGGCCTTGACCGGTACCGCTGACCTTGCCTACATGATCGGCGTCCCATCACAGGCTGAGGCGTGATGAAAAACTCCTACTTTTTGGACGCGTCCAAGGTTTTCCGCCGTGAGGCGGGCGTCTCAAGGTTTAGAGGGTTTACCTCCGACGAACCCTACGATTCGCCAGCTAATTATTAACACGATATTTTTTTGTTAAATCCAATCCGCACTCAATGCAATTCCTTCGACGCCAACCACTAGGCACTGGAATTCCAATGAAGGAGCCGGGCGCGTTTAGCGAAGTGCCACATCGAGGGCAAGAAATTGATTTAAGCAGCGGAAGTGATCCAAAAAATATCAAAAATACTGGAATCAAAAATAATTGCGAAATATTTATAGCTAACGCACCAAATATTAAGCATATGAAAATTGTCGCAAGCCATCCCAATAGGTTTTTTTGAAAGGGAGGCAATTCACCATAGAATTTCATAATTGGCAGTCTTAATTATTGCAGTTTGGATTGTAAGAATTTGGATTGTAAGGATGAATTTGGCCGTAAATGAAACCACCTAAAGCCTCGCCCAGATCATTCAAGCCATAAGCAGTTGTAGTCTGATCACTTTCTGAAACCCCGACTTCTTCGGCCGGCCCCGCCAAAACGCCTGCCAAGTGACCATCTTCATCGTAGGAAAGTGTAAGTCCCCCTCCCGGGACATCAGCTTCAACATTCGAGCTTTGACCTTCAATATCACTCTCATTTCCTTTGACAACGCCTAGTTGCTCCGCTATCCCACCATTTCCACCTTGTATAGCGGGACCCACAGAAGCGTATACGCCCGCATCAACAAAAGGCGATGTTAACTGTACGGTTATGTATACCCCCGCACTGGCGCTTCCACCTAAGTTACCAGCAACGGTTGTTGCAGATTGTTGATATACCAAGTTTGCTAATCCGAATGGATCACTATGGTTGAGCGGATTTCCGCTCACATAGGCATACGTACTCATGCCGGCACGGAGTCCTAGCGGGTCACTTTCCTGATAGCGACCAATCGCAGGCTCATACGTTCGGAACATGTTGTAGTTCGTTCCACTCTCTGCGTCGTAGTATTGGCCGGGGTAGCGCAGATTCAGCAAGAAGCCACCGCTGATTGGTTGCTGCTCCCCAAACGGATTGCCTGCATAGGCCCACGACCAGACCACGGTACCGGCACTATTGGTGACCGCGCGCGGCGTATTATTTTGGTCGGCCGTCACGTAGCTGACCACGCTGGTCGTCACGCTGCCATTGATGGTGTTGTCCACCAAAGCGACTGGCAAGTTGCCCAGCCAGATGTAGTCGCGATTGGTGGCGCCGTATTCGGCCAGCAGTTGGCCATTCTCGTTGTAGCCATACCGTTCGGTGGTTGAGGTCAACTTGCCAATGCGCTGCCCTAACGCGTTATAGGTATAGGTCCCAACCGTTATGCCATTGACTTGTACCAGAGACAGCCGATTGCGCCCGTTGTACGCAAATCCAGACGGAACTCCCGCTGACACGCTCCCCGTCGTGTTGCCATTGGCATCGTTAGCGCGTGAGGCGTTGCCGATGCTTTTGAGTTGATGGGTGCCCGTGGTGTAGAGATAAGCACCAGTTGCCAGCCCTGTCGCTATCTTGCTCGTTCGATCACCGGTTGGGTTGTAGGTGTAGCTCTCCAGTGTCGAGCCATTGGCTTCATTCAACGCGGTGAGGCGGTACAACGGATCGTACGCATAGCTCTCGGTCGCCGGGTTGGCACCGGACGCCGCGCCGATCGCCGAGACGTTGCCCATGGCGTCACGCGCCAGGTGAAGATTGAAAGCCGGGCTGGTGATATCGGTGGCTCGATAGTTCACGTCGTAGGTGCGCGTCACCGTCTGGCGGTTGCCCAGCGTGTAACTGTTGATCGGCCCAAATGGCAGGTAGGTGACGGCACTGACCACCGTGGCAGCTGACGTCGCCCCGCTGGGCGTGACGGTCACACTGTTCGGCAGACCATCGGCGTTGAACGCATAGGCGACGGCCGTGCCGTCCGGCATGCTTACCTTGCTTACCCGATCGGCGGATGTGTAGGTATAGGTGGTCGCATCCGTCTGACTGCCTATGATCTGCTTTCTCTGCAGCACCTTGCCGCGGCTGTTGTAACAAAACACGGTTGTCACGCTGTTTTCGACGATACGTGTCAGCCGCCCGACGGGCCATGAGCTTGTGCAACCGGTGACCGAATTTGCATCGTCATAGTCATACGACACGTTGAGTGTTGTGTCGCTATAGCTCGTCGTTTTCAGGCGATTGAGCGCATCGTAAGTTGACGTGCTCACAACGCCTTTGGCATCGGTGTGAACGAGCCGATTGCCAGCCGCGTCGAACGTATCAGTGCTCGTGCCCGTATCGGGACTTTGCAGCTGCGTGCGGTTGCTTAGGCCATCGTAGGTCGAGACAGTATTCAAATTGCTCGGGTCACCGACACCGACGACGCGGTTCAGCGCATCCTGGGCCACCACGGTCTCGGTGTTGGCTGTCGCCGTATCGGTGCCGTTGTAGTTGTCGATAGTGCTGTTGAGACGGTTCAACGCATCAAAGCCCATCTCGCGTTGGAACCCTAATCCGTCGGCGGTGTGCGTGAGATTGCCGTTGGCGTCATAGCTGTCGCTGTAGCTTGCATTTAAGACGGTCTTGTTCAGTCCATCGATCAATGCCGTGAGCTGACCCAAGGAATTGAACTGGCGCGACAGGCTGCGTACCACGGTGCCCGACGCCGTTTTGGTTTGTTCCGCCGTTTTGTTACCGGCCGCATCCAGGGTGTAGTGGATGTCGTTACCCATCGCGTCGGTAATATCGGTCAGGCGATGCGCGGGATCGTATTTAAAGCTGGTGGTGATGCCGCTGGGGTCTTTGATTGAATTGACGTTACCCATTGCGTCATAACCGAAGGTAGTCACCGCGCCGCCGACGGTACGCGTGGCCAGCCAACCGCGCGGCGTATAGGTCATGTCGGTATTGACGCTGTTGGCGTCGTCGGTGATACGTGTGACGCGTCCGGCACCGTCATAGGAGTTGTAGGTCCTGGTGCGACCCAGGGCATCCTTAATTCGGTAGAGATCACCCGCCTGATGACAGGCGGCACCTGGGGTACCACAGCTCGTCGCACTACTACTGGTGTAATAGGTATAACTGGTGGTCTGGGTCAGATCGGTACGGGGACCGGTCACCGTCAACAAAAGACCTACGATGGGGCACTGAGTTGCATTGACCGTCGTGCAGTAGGTGTAAACCCAGCGACGTACACCTGCCGGCACCGTCCCGGTGATGGCACAGGTGTAAGACGAAGCAGCAGCAATGGTCGGATCAATCTCGCAGCGTGCGAGAGGTTGTCCAATGGTGTTGTAGACCCATGACGTTTGCGCCAGTGTTTTGCCGCTGTTGTCGAGCACGGTGTGGACTTGGGGATTACGCAGCGTTGTGTCCCAAGTCGTGTTAACGGTCCGCTGATTGGTGTCTCCTACCGCATCCACCTCTTGGTGGAGAAGTCCGTTGATGTCGTACTGGGTGGTGGTTTGATGGTTATTGAAGTCCGTTGCAGAGGCGGGATACCCATTGGCGTCGTACTTGCGAGTCTGCCATGGCTCATCGCACTGAGGTCCGCACGGTTGATCAAGTGAGCTCACTCGGATGAGGCCGTTCACCGTGGTAAAACCCATCGTTGCGCTGTGACCAAGTGGGTATTGCACCGTAGACGTGCCATCGCTGTTGTAGGTGATACCCGTGGTACCCACAGCACCTGCAAAACTCGACGACGTCGCGCGTCCGGCGCTGTCGTAAGTAGTGTTCTCGTAACGCACACCAGCTTCGTCAACGACCCCAGTCATGGCATTCGGAAGGTTTGTACCGCTGGTCAACGATGATTCGTTGTAGACGTATTGCCTGGTTTTGGTGTCGGGATATTGGACAGACAACAAATTGCCGCCGGCATCGTAAGCGTAGGTAAGCTTGCCCCCATCTGGCAGCGTTACTTGAGATACGGTGCTGTTGCTGTTGTAGATAAAGTTGAGTTGACGGCCCTGCGGGTCTGTGACCGTCAAAAGCAAACCCGGCTTTGGTGCAACAGCGGGAGCGGTCAAAGTCGTGCTGTAGGTCAGTCCAATGCCTTGCCCGCTTTCGTCAGTGACCGTTTGCAATAGGCCCGACGCGTCATAGGTCTCGAACTGTCGCAACGCGGCGATAAATACTGTGTAACTGGTTGCGACGCCCTGCGCGTTGTCGTTCTCAATCAATACGTCGGGAATGTCTGAATCAGTCGTCCAAACGCTATTGGACTTGGCAAAAGCCTCTTGCTTCCCATCGGGGCGGAATAAGACGGCAGCAGTGGGTGGAAGCGTTGTCTCTGGAGTAGAGCTTGTATTTGAAAGCTGCAAAGAGCGATCAAAACTATGTCTCCAATCGACACCCATGGCGGTGGACGCCACGCTGGACATACTGTTGTAAAACCGGCGGAATGTCAGCCAACCACCATTCGGATAATCGTCGTCTTGCAGATACTTGTTGCCGGTTGAGGTGTTTATGGGGTCGCCAGCCATTGGTGCACCCTTACTGTTTGCGCAGGATGATCCAGATGAAGCGCCGTTGCCTCCAGAGCCGCTACCGCTTCCACCCGCGTTACTCCCCTCGCCGCCATCACAACCCGCACCGCTACCAGCATTTTTGGCGGGACTGTAAGAATACGCAGTGCCGTAGACGCCAGAAGGTCCTCCTCCGCAGGCCGATCCGCGTATGTACATGAGTACAAAGGTTCCCGTCGACGCGCCATCGCCGGTCGGTACATCGAAGTAACCGCAGTTGGATGAATTCACCCCCCAGTAATTTTGGTACGCGACCCACCAGTCATTAATGGCCGCACTCAGCGCGCTTTCGTTAGGTTGTCGCCCGAAGTAATAATCGTCCGCGTAGTACGGAGCTCCGTAGTAGGAAGTCGCTGCGCCCGTTGCATGGGGAGAGGGAACGGCTCGCACGGCAATATTCGACGCGCTTATTGCTGGATGGGAACTTGATGCTCTTGCTGGCCCTCCTTGCGCGCTTTCGTACCCTGCAGGCACGCCGGTAGCTGAAACCGACGCTATTCCACACAGGCTGATGAAAAGCACCAGCCAAAGGCTTCGAACAAAGTCCATTTCATTCCCCTTGAAACCGCAACCGTGATGGTTAGGCTTACGCGATCAATCCGCGTGAGCCAGTTTTCAAACGCCTTACAGATAGCAGCTACTTTGGACAATTATCGTGCGCTGCGTCATAGGGTTTCGCCTAACTATTCTGGGCTCTCTGCCTTAGACCGCATCTGTGGCAACACTCTTGCTTTGATCCCTTTGTCAAAAACGAAAGGGGTCCGCATGTTGAAGCACATCGGCTTGTCTTTATCGCTATGCCTACTGGCGATGGGGCTCAACAGCCTTCTGGTCACGTCGAGTAACGCGCAGCAGCAAACTCAACAGAGCGCGCAGAACGTCACTAATGGCTCGACCACGCTCGTTGAGCAGGGTAGCTATACAAACCACGATGGTTATTCTGTGCACCACCAGGCGCATACAGTTTCCGGTGGGGAGCTTCGGCTCAATGCCGCGACGCCAGCTACAGCTTCAGCATGAACCACCGCGGGACGTGTTCCCGCCATGGCGGCGTGGGGCGGTGGTTGTGAGTTTCAGCGCGTCAATGTCCGTCGATTTCATCCAGGGGAAAACCATGAAAAAGTTCAGCATCGCATTGGTAACGATCCTCATCATCTGCTCCTTGAGCGTGGAGGCGAAACGCAGCCACGCGCACTACGGCTATCAGGGAGGGCACTACGCCAGCGGTCATGGCAGTTCGCACAAGGGTGGCCACTACGTGAATCCACGCACCGGCAACCATTACACCCATCACCATTGATCACGCTCAGCCAGGGATGCTAAACGATGTCTTTAATCGACTGCCGCGATTGCGGCAACAAGGTCAGTGATAGTGCTGCTGCATGTCCCGGCTGCGGCGCCGTGCTGCGGGTGTACAACGATCTAGCATGGCCATCGTTTCATGTTGCTGGCGCCGCCTTCGTCATCGCAGTAACTTTTTCCTTTCTCCCGGCCTCGGCTCCGTGGTGGTCAAAGCTGCTGACGACAGGCTTGTCCGGATTAACGGTCGGTATTGCGCTATGGGCGATTCCCGCTCTCGTCGAAGATAGGCGGCTTCGAAAAGGGTTGCCGGCACGCAAGCCGCGATCGAAACGTTACGTTCGCGCGCGACGCGGAGCGGGGTGATGACGCGGGATCGGGTGGGCAATCACAATGAAAGGTGCATGGCCGGCATGCTTCTTTGATTTTGCATTGTCACTGCGCAAGGTAGAACTGTCGCCGCGCCGACGGAGGTTTCCACGCCTGTAACTGCTCGCGTGACTCGGCGATCACCAGCTCCGCCACAAGGTCGGCTGCCTCGTCCCTGCTCTCAAAACGCATGATCGCTTCTTGCTCGTCGGTGTCGAAAACGATGAAGCCTTCGCGTGCTGGTCTGATCTCAAGCATCGTGCGCACCGCATCGGGGAGGGGTGCCCCGCAGTCGGTTCCACCTGACGTTGCAGCGTCGGCTACTGCCGGACACCTGTCGGATCGGGCCAGACTCGCGGGGCAGCTTCACGATGCATCATGGCGAATGCCGCCGCAGCCGGCGAACGCGGCAGCATGCTGTAGGCCTCGACTGATGCGCTGTGGGTGGCTGAAGGCTTATACGTCGCACAACCATTCGGATTCGCCTCCGATGGCCTCCTGAGGGGACGATATGGGTGCGATCTTTCATTGCTGCTGAGAGCTCGTTGCGGTCTGCTATTTGGCTGCCCTCCAGCCGGACTTCGTTGGTTATCTTCGTTTGTCCGCTATCCCCAATAGGGCAGTGGATCATACGTGGTGCTTCACGGAGGATTTCGTTGGGAAGCGGCCTGTGACCTCAAAGTGTCTTACCAAGATATCCTATTTTGGTAATGAAATCATGTGCTTATTCAATTTTTACTGTTGCGAACTATGTAGATCCGGAGCAGACTTAATCTGTCAGATCTACTCGGACTAAGCATGGTCGCCGCGGATACAGCTTCGCTTGGGCACGAAAAGCTTGGTTATGCGCAAGCCTTAGAAACAGATCTCGTGGAACGCCACGGTCTGCTGATTGGTGGCGAAGAGCTACGAAAACTCCTGTGCTATCCGACAGTTGAAGCTTTTCGACAAGCCGTCCGACGAGGTAGAACCCCAGTTCCAGTTTTCCCTATTCCCCATCGTCGCGGGTACTTCGCTATCACTAAGGAGATAGCGGCGTGGCTGATGAGCTGCCGTGAGCACGCGTCTCAATGCGAAGCGGGAATTGAATGAATGTCATTAACCAGACGGCGGCTTTTAAATAGCTGAGCCTTGGGAAACACCATGCGTCTTAAAGAGAGGTTTACCCACCCACCAACCGACGGAGGCAGCACCGCGACAATGCAGCCGCACAAATAGGTAGTTGCAGAAAGCACAAAGCCCGGGGCGAACCAGGCTCTGCTTTCTACTGACGTCAAGTTTGGACTCCTGACGTTTGTAGTATCTGCTCGCCTGAAATTCACGTCAAGTGATGGGCCGCTCGTAACGAGTGGCTACCGTGCGGTTGTGTCTTAGCGGACACAACTTATGGCAATCAAACGGGAAAACATCGAGCGCTATCGCGCCAACGGCCTTACTGAACAGGGCGAAATGTACATCGAGCGAGTGCGCTCGTCGCCGCCTGCCCGGCGCGTCGGCGGCACGCGATTCCTGTCCGTATCCTGCCGCTTCGCCTCCCAAAAAATGGGCTGCACGATCCAGGCGGAGAGCCGGACAGGAGAATATCCACTTGTCTTGAAGTTAGAGCTCGACAAGGAGGTGATTGAATACTTTGATCAGCCTTCGCAGGTGCTAGTAGAACGGCGTCGCTCGGGCCGCAGACATGTCAGCGCGTACACCCCCGATTTTCTCGTACTGCGTAACGACCGGGTTGAGGTGATCGAGGTCAAGCCGCGGGAAGTGGTCGAAAAGGCTCGCGAAAAGCATCCCGATGAATGGGCTATGCGTGACGGGTACTGGATTTGCCTGCCCGTTGCGGCTGAATTTGACCAGATGGGTATTCCTTATCGGATACATCTTGTCGAAGACATCAACGCGGTCGAAGCCGCTAATTTGAATCTCTTGGAGGCCGCCCATCGTTTACCGGCGAATCCCAACGAAGCCGCACTCCTAAAGAGGCTAAGCACCGTCATTAATGCCGACGCCGTGCCGACCATACAAATGGTTGTCGCTGATCTCGCACTCAAAGACGCGTCAATTGTTCTTGGCTGGATCGCCAAAGGTGTGCTCTTTGCCGCGACTTCCGATCAACTACTGTCCGACGTTCGCACTGCGCGTGTTTTTAGCGACGAAGACGCCGTCGCGCGTTTTCTCGCCGCCAAGCAGATCGATGCTCACCCCAACCGAACACTGGACGCTAACAACCAGTCGGCAAAAACCGACGAGCCTCCGTGGATTGCGTCAGAAGAGAGCAATGTCATCGCAGAAGCGTTGACTGATCGTCAATTAGCGCTAGCGCTGCAGCGTTACACAGCCGCACTTCCCGCGATCCAGGGGCTGCGCACACCCAGCCGCACTGAATCCCGTCAAATTAAGCGAATGAGACAAGGCGTTTCTGCAGGGGCGGGTGCACTGCAGGGTTTTGTTCCACGACATCACATGCGAGGAAACCGCGTACCCCGCATCACGCCGCAACAAGAAGAACTCATGGCGGTGACGATACGTGACTGTTTACTTACGCCAGCAAGACGATCGGTGCGCTGGGTTTATGCGTCTATTGCTTGGGAAAGTGTCCCAAGAGTGAGCTACAAGTCGTTTCTTCGCTTTGTCAGAAAAACGCCGAAACACAGCTTGGCTAAAGCGCGCTCCGGCCACCGGATGGCACTCGCGGCGAGACCGCAGTCTCACCCCGACGTGAGGGCTATTTGGCCAACAAGAGGGTGGGAGCTCGTCCATATCGATCACACCCCCATTGATGAAAAGGTGTGGGGTCAACTGGGCGTTGCTCAAATCCTGGGAAGGCCGTGGTTAACCACCATGGTTGACGGCTGGAGCGGCGCCATCCTGGCGTTCTGGTTATCGTTCTCGCCCCCGAGCTGGGAGTCGCTCGCGATGCTGGCGCGGGACTGCGTCCGACGGCACCGTCGTTTGCCTAGTGCGTGGATATCTGATCAAGGGAGCGAGTTTGGCAGCATCTTCTGGGAGTTGTTCAGCGCAAACCACGGGTGCACCAAGGTTGAGCGTGCCATCGCCGATGCGCGCTGCGGCTCACAGGTCGAAAGATCCTTTCACATGATTCACCAAGCGCTGATCTATCAGCTTGATGGGAATATGCAGAACGACAGGGAATGGCGAAGCGCGACGACTTCACACAAGTCAGATGCCAATGCACGTTTCATTCTGGAAAAGATCCATACCGAGATTGATCGGTATCTCTTTGATCATCACAACATCGTTCCACACGGCCCCAATACCTTCACCCCGAAACAGATGCTCGACCAAAGTGATGCCGATCTGGGGCTTCTGGGCAGGCGTGTCGAATACGACTTGTCGTTTCGCGTGGAAACGGCATCTCGGTTTACTCGGCAGATGTACCCGGTGGATAGTCGTCGCGGCCTGCGTGTGGGCAAGCGAATCTACTGGCATAGCGACTTTGCCCAACCGAAATACGACGGGGTGCGCGTTGAGGTACGTCGAGAGCCTTTTGATAGCTCGTTAATCTACGCCCACCTCGATGGCACATGGATCGAATGCATCACGGCAAAACACCGCGAGCTGAAGTGTTTAGAAGAGTTTGGCCGTTGGTCGCAAAGCGCGATTGATTATTACGGCAAGCCGTACGCCGCCGCCATCAAGCGCGAGGCTGACGAGCGCTATGTGACGCGCCAACGACAGAACTGGGCGCGTGAGTCGAATGATCCACGCGAAAATGCTGTTGATCCCATAGACCCAGCGACGACCGCTCCTGCAGCGACGTCGTCGACGGATCAGGCCTCACCATCAAAACCATCATCCCAGCCGCCTCAGGCATCACCGACAGCGTCACCGTTTGACAGGCTTCGGGATATCGAAGTGAAGCCCTTGAAGGGGGTGTGCCCATGATTACTTCGAATGATTTCAAAACGACCTTGGAGCAACTCGTATGGCGCCATAGGAAGTTCTCAGAAGCCCTCGAGATGACGCGTTCATTTGCTGCGTTTTCCCCACCGGGATCGATGATTCTTGTGGTGGGTACCTCGGGCGCGGGTAAAACGACCATGCTCCGGCAGCTACAAAAGGAACTTGCCGGCCCGGTGGAAAGCTGGCCAGCGGGCACCATCCCGATTGCAGCCGCGCCCATTTGCAACGACGTGCAGGGCCTTTTCAGCTCGAAGAATTTTATCCTTCGACTGCTCGAAGCGGTGGTACATCCTTTCTATGGGGTGCATCAACCACTTCCCTTTTCACCACAGGAGGATGAAAGCGGTCCTGCGCCCGCGTTGGAAAAAATCAGACTCAGCTACTCAGAACCGCATCTTCGGCTTGCGTTGGAAAATGCGATTTTTCACCGTGGAACGCGCTACCTGCTACTCGATGAAGCCCAGCATCTACTCAAAACAGGTTCTCGGCAGAAAGCTATCAACAATCTCGACTCCATCAAGTGCTTGGCCGAACGCACAAAAATAACGGTGATCCTGTTTGGCACGTTCGAGATATTACCTATTTGGAATCGATCGGCTCAATTGAATCGGCGGCTTCAGGACGTTGTCCTTCACCGCTACCGTCGCGAGGACGAGGCCGACTTGATCGATTTCGAGCAAATCCTGGAAAGCTTCTCGCAGCTGCTTCCTTTGGCCAAAGGCTTGTCGCTTCGCGATCTCAACGAATTCATTCATGACAACACGTTGGGCATCATTGGGGAGGTCAATCGCCTGGTGGTGGGTGCCTATTCGCGCATGGTCGCGACGGGTGCGAAAGCTATTACCAAGAGCATGCTTCGTGACGCGGCGCATTCATACGCCAAGCGAATAACGTTGGAACGAGAAACCTTTGGCGGAGAGCAGATGCTGTCGGGCGCCCCGCGGCCGTCTGCTACTCACGCTCCCGCCTTGAAAATTCAGAAAAAAGGCAAGCGATGCGGGCAGAGACACGCGATTCGCGACCCCACCGGTGGGAAGCATTCCGTCATCTTGCGTGACGATGAGCAACTGCCATGACTCAACTGTTCCCGATATCTCTTATAGGGGCGGGCACGGCCAATGTTGAATCGATGGCTTCCTATGTATCTCGCCTTGCGCTGTCGCATACGGTGTCAGCGCGACAGTTGATAGCGACGGTCTCCAGAGTCAAGGAGCCAGGCCTGCTCAATGGCTACTCAGGGTTCGCTGCAAACACAGTCGACACGATCAACGCATTGGCGGGCCAGAATAATCTGGCCTACGGTACGTTGATCCGTTTTCGCGACGTCTTATCCGTCAATGCGAACGAATCGATCTCGACGACACGACGGTGGTGTCCTTCGTGTATTGCCGACGATCTCACGGCGAGGGAGCCGGGTTATGACCCGTTGATGTGGAGTCTAAAGTCCATATCCGTATGTTCTAAGCACGATACATGGCTCGTGACGACGTGCCCTCATTGCCTATCGGTGCAGCCTTACATTTCTTACGCCGGTGCTACCAGAACTCGTTGCGTCAGATGCAAAGGTAGCCTAGGTATGTTGTGTGAGCGCGTTGCGGCGTCACCTGCCGAGCTGTGGTGTAGAAGGGAGATGTCGGCGTTACTCGTGCGTGGCGGCGATCCGCCTTTTGAAGGAAATCCGGTCCGCTCTTTTTTGGCCGCGCTCATACATTCGCTGGGAAAAGGGATAGCGCCCCTGGCACGCGAAATCGATTTTGATCGAAGCGTCGTTTGTGGATTACTGAAAAACACAAATCATAGGCCCACGCTCGCCACCGTGCTTCGATTGTCGGCTTCAGTACAACAACCGGTCGAATTTATCTTGAGCGATCCGATAGCGGCGGCAGCCCAAGGTCGGTTTGCCTTTGCCACACCGCGGCGTGAGAACTCCACTCGTTTTCGCTTAAGCATGATCCGTCGGCAGCAGTTAGAAGACTCCCTGCATCGAGCGGCCTATGGACCAGAGTCGGAGTGCCCGCCATCCGTCGTATCCATTTGTCGTGCCACCGGTGTTTCGCTGGGCTGCGCGCACTATGCCTTCCCGAGGCTTTCATCTCGGATCAACGCTCTTCGTAAAAGCTATGCCGAAGCGCGGGCGAAACGATTGGAGAGCGAAGCGAAACAGTTGGTTAAGCGGGAACTCTCAAAGTTGACCATTCAGGAACGTAGGGAGATGTCGCAGAAGAAGTTTGTGGGACACCTCATGTCACTTTCTGGCTTGCCAAAAAGATCGCTAGCCAACGCGACTCGCATCTTTTTGGCCAAGGCGGTGCAGAAAGACCGCCATCTTCGGAGCTCACCAAACCAATCGATAGGCACGAGCAGTGAGGCGTAAGGACGGTGCCTATGAGGAGCGAGTCAACCCATCGATACAAGACAAAGCAACAGGGTTGGACGAACTGAATCGTGCGATAGACAAAATTTGCGAATATCGATCGAGGCTCATCGCGAAGCAGACGAGGCTACGTGGCCAATTGGTAAAGCTACAGAGGTTAGACCACTACGAGAATGCGCGGATCTGGTTTCGTAAGGGCCAATATGCTTACCTGCACGTTAGTCCGCCTGGATGCAAACGGTCCAGAACTTATATAGGAACGAGCGCTAAAAAGTTTGTCGCCATCCAAGAAGCTATTGAAAGAGGGGTGCTGGTGAGCAAAATAAAAAATTCGCTTGGTGCTGTCGACAAAGAAGCGTGGTGTCGCGCACGGGAAATTTTTCAGCTCGCATGTGAAACGACGGATAAAGGTAACACGAGGCCCAAATGTGTAGACAATCCCGATCAGCGCTGACGACGGTAATACCTAGCGAGACGCGACAAAATAGGCCTGCCGATCTAAGCGAGATGCTGAGCTCAAGCTGTGACAATAGCGAACATTAAACCCACTTTTCAAAACTGAGGTACGGCTTAAATTTTTCCTTAGAGGTCTTCGCCGCGTCAACAAACCAGAGCATTAACTCTGTCTTCCTTTCGATGTCTTCTTGCGTAGCAGTGCCGGTATCTAGCTTCAAGACAATCTCCCATAGCGCCATCTGCTGCGTATGGATGCACTCCAAGTATTGGCCAATCTTAGGACCAAATAGAAATTCCGCCTGGGGAACATTGTTTCTAAAGTTCTTGAACGTCTTGAAGCGTTCAGAGTCGTTTGCCTTTATCTCTGCGCCTCTTTCAACGATGTACGAAAGATGGGTCCACGTGTACATGAAAATGGTGTAGCGCTTGTCGAACAAATCTAGTTTCAATTTAGCGCGTGCTGTGTAGTACTGGCGCACCGCGATTAAGGCACCCGCTATCCCAATCGTAAGTGTCACCAACGCAGCTGGAAAACCCTTTGCAAGTTCCAAGCAAATCGCGTTTTGGCTGCATTCGTTTCCCGTCGTTTGAGACTTAGTTATATGAGAAGCGGCTTGAGCTGCAATAGCTGCTGCTTGGTAGATGGCATCCAGGTCCATCAATCCTTCGCCTCATGTGACTTAGCGAAAAACCCCACGCGACCAGCGTCTCCGCGTTTAGTAAATAAATGCGAGACAATAAGTGGGCGGAGACTATCGTCCGGATCTTCGTTTTCAACGATGATTACTTGGTCGTATTCGATTCTAGTAGCCAAGTCTCGATAGAAAGCTTGCTTAACCTCAAGGCGGGAGTTCTCATTTAAGCCAGCTTCTTCGGCATCAGCTTCCCGAAATGTAACGAGAGGCGAATCCAAAACAACAAAGCCCACCGCGGGAATGCCAAGCGAACGCGCCGTTAGCTGCAGCCCAATGGTAAACGCCGCGTGCGTAAGGGCTCTAAGCCCCTTTCCTTGCTCTCCGCGCCGTCTTGCACCTAAGACCAAATCCTGTTCCTTTTCGCTATAGTGAACTGGTTTCCCGTGTGGAAAATGCCAAGCGTCCAGCAGCGATTCAATCGAATCGCTAAGATTCTGAGTCGCTGCCGCTGGCAGTCCTGCACGTTCATCCTTCGTGCGTACTGCTGCACTCAACGCCGCCGCAGCGTCAAATCGCTTCTTCTTAAGGTCGCCAATGCGATCAAACATGATCTGTGCCTGCCGCACGTCCGCTCTCTTTTCCATGAGCTTCGTATATTCGGTGCGGGCGGCTGCCACCGCGGGTGTCAATGTCTGGCGAACTTTAAGATCTGCATCTTTGTAATTGGTGTCGGCGGTCTTATATTGGAAGGCCAGCTTTTGCTGCTCTGTACGGAGATCACTCACTGTGTGTGTGAGTTCAGTTCGAAGTTGTCGGATTTTGGACATTTCGCGCTCGCATCCCGCGCGCGTGCTAGCGATGCTTCCATCGGAGACATCATCATGGTTGTGGTCCCCGGCAGACGCGCCGCAGAGTGGGCAGCGTCCGGCATTGAGGGCGACGAAAAAGAATCCCGCTTCCGCGATTGCTTCAAGGCGCTGGAGATCTGATCTGTAGTGCTGATCTAGCAAGTTAAATCGTTCAAGAAGGGCTGTATTCTCAGCGCGCCTCGTCGAAAGAGCGTCGCGGCCTTGCCATGCGGATCGGCGTAACTGCTCCTGTTCACTAAAGGCAGATTTGGTTGACTGTAGGAGTTGCCCGCTCGACTGTATCGCTGCGTTAAGTCGCGCGAATTGCGTACCTAACTCTTGTGGTGCATCGGTCAGCTCAGCAAGCTCTGGCTCGTACTCTTCGAGCAATTGATCCAGTAGGGAGATCTGGGCCTCTAGTTCGGCTTTCGCTATCGCAGGTTTTTTCGTGGCGACGAGCGCGCTGTCGTCCTCCCCGGTTAGTAGTAGCTTAAAGACGCTTGTCTCTGCAGTTTTTTGTACTGACTCGCCACTATGTATTGGAGAGGTTTTCTTAATAATTGTCTCTTCATCGATGATGCTGAGATGTGCGAGGCTTCGGAAGCTCAAATTTTGCAGTTCGTTCTGTGCGTTCTTGCGGACCTTTCTTCCGTCGAGACCGATTAGATGAAGTAGGAACGTACTAATGTTTTCTTCTGAATTAGCGGAGTGCCTGGGTGCCAGCTTAATTCCATCGACTTCACCTTCCTCGTTCGTGCCGGTCTCCAGTAATGTGAAGTCACCGCCATCAAGCGCACGCAGAAGTTCATATTGTTTACGTTCGGCGGTCTCGATGAGCAATCTCGCATAATCGTATCCGCTGCTCTCGGGAATTAGGCGCGGTGGAGTCCCGCCACCGAGCATGAAATCAATTACCTCGACGAGGTATGACTTTCCGGTATCTGAGGCGCCTGAAACAACGTTAAGTCCAGAGTCAAAGCCTATTTCTACGGGCTCAACAGAGGGGCCAGTTAATTGGAGTCTGCGAAGTTGGAAGCCCTTCATGAGAAGCGGTCCACGTCGCTGCTATTTGATTGAAACTCACGACTCCAACGCTCAAAGTTATTGTCGAAGAATGTTCGAAGACTGTCGTCGTCCATATAACCAAATTGATCGTTTGCCCACTCTGCCCGCGACTTTAGTGATTTGGAATACGATGAACTAAGGCAGTCCAGAAATGGTGATGCCTCGTCGCTTGCACTGTAGGTAATGCCATCGACACCAAGTGAGCGTTCCGCAAGCCCTCTACTGACCATAAGAACTAGGCCGCTCTCGATCAACGATCGACGTACTAGAAGTTCTCCATTTCTCATCGGCGTATTGGGATGCAAACTAGCCGGGCCGCCTGCGTCGGCTGAATGCACGAGTAAGTAATCGAAGTACACTAGCTTCTGGAGATCGAAGGATTTTGGTGAGGCCTCTACGAGGAGCGTAAGTGCTCGCACGCCTGTTTCCAGTGCACTGTTGAACGGATTGGCTGATTCTCGCTCATTCATTCGTCGGGACCCACGTCAGGCGATCTTCATTGGCGAGTTGATGGCACACGCCGTGCCTGTCCGCAACTTCGACCCTTCCCATCAACGCCGAGCTAGTTATGCTGAGCGTGGCAGCTTGCGCGGTGGTCGCTTTTAAACGAGTCAGGCCGCAAGCATGGGCTGCCTCCGCAAGGTCAACAACACCATCGTGAATCTGCTTCTGCAAGTTTTCGAAAGCACCGTCCGGCAAGGTGTCGCGTGAAAAATTGCGTAGTGCCTCGGCGCAGTAGAACGACTCTCTCGCGCGTTGAAAGTGGCGGAGTAGACGGGGACCCAAAGCTAAGTGGCTGGCGACCGGACTTTGCAAATGATCCCCATAGGCAGCCATTAGCTGCTGTACGTAACGTGTCTCCGTATCAGTAGGGTTTTCAGGGGGATGCGGCGTCGGCGGTCGCTGAGGTAGGCCGAGTCCAAAACGTACTGCGAAGTAACGGGTTTTAGAGTGCTCTTCAATCAGGCGTTGGGCCGGAATGTATCCGAAGATGCTGAAATTCAAATCATTAATATGGGCAAGTAGCACTTTACTTAGAGGGATTGTTTGGCCACTCACGATTCCGGTCGCACACTTGGCCTTCCATTGCGTTATCAATTCCGCCTTTAGATCCGCGGGTCTTTTTAGGATTCGCGCTAGTTTCGTGCCAACTCCACGGGGCGCCACAAAGTTATACCGGCGGGGTACCGTATAGGCGCCTGTAAAGGTGTAGTAGCAAAATTTGCCGAGTTCGAGCCATACATCAGACGGTGCTAAAGGGTGATCGTAATGTTTGCATTGGTAATTGTCCCAGGGACTATCGACCAGCGTCGAATCGACGGTACCGATGATGTCGCAGCCCATATCTCCGGCGCCGCTGAGCCGTTCGACCAACGAATATTCGTTCAGACTTGACACCCACTCGTTCACGAAACCTTCCCAATCACTTGGGGAGAACAGTTTCATTCGTTCAACGGGAACGATGGCTGGCCCAGAACGGACTTCCAATGGGTCCAAGTTGCCAATGTGAGCATTGACAGTGATTGGGCATTTTTCAAGCTTCAATGCTGTATCCCCCGAAAAATTGCGATCCGGCAACTTTGGATATCAAGGGGAAGATCGTATCAGCCAAGCGAAGCGTTGAACAAAGAAGGACTGCCTAAGATAGGCATTTGATTGCTTTGTGTGGATAGCGCAGGCGACTTCCCGTGTTCCAGCTCGTCATGGCATGTTGTGATAGCACCCTGGCTTCCAATTTGGAAACCATAAGCTGTCAATAGTACGGGAACCATAAGCTGTCATTTCGGACAACTTATGGGTTCGTGGCTATGCGATCGAATCCCGCGACTAGAGTGGTGGGCCCACGAGGACTCGAACCTCGAACCAAAGGATTATGAGTCCTCTGCTCTAACCATTGAGCTATAGGCCCTTGCGGGCTTGCAAGTGTAACCAATGC
>Ga0302316_10001397_pt1 | contig 19007 bp, 17 predicted proteins | sample III_Palsa_N3_2_FD_200456 | JGI IMG/M metagenome (GOLD analysis project Ga0302316, IMG submission 200456) | Peat permafrost microbial communities from Stordalen Mire near Abisko, Sweden - III_Palsa_N3_2 | ecosystem: Environmental > Terrestrial > Soil > Palsa > Peat permafrost | place: Sweden...
GGCGATGCAGATGCCGGTGACGAAGCCGGCCGCCGGGGTCAGCAGGAACACGATCGGCGCCGAGATTTCCGCCTCTTCGGCCAGACGCTGCAAGGGCACCTCGCCGCGCAGCTTGGGAATGAATTCCTTCTGGAAGCTCTCGTCGTAGTTGTCGAGGCCGCTGGAAGCCACCCAGCCCGGCGCCACGGCGTTGACGCGCACCCCCGCGTGCGCCCACTCCACCGCCGCGGTCTCGGTGAAATTGAGCATGCCGGCACGCGCCGCGCCGGAGTGCCCCATGCCCGGCATGCCGCCCCACATGTCGGCCAGCATGTTGACGATGGCGCCGCCGCTCTTGCGCATCGACTGGTTGAACACCTCGCGCGCCATCAGGAAGCCGCCGGTGAGGTTGTTGGCGACGACCGCTTCCCAGCCCTTCTTGCTGATCGCCATCAGCGGCGCCGGGAACTGGCCGCCGGCATTGTTGACCAGGCCGTGAATGGTGCCGCGCGCCGCGACGATGGTCTTCACCGCCTGCTTCACCGCATCCTCGTCGCGGATGTCGAAAGCCTGCAGCGAGCACTCGCCGCCGTCCTCGCGGATCTCGGCGGCCACCGCTTCCAGCTTCTCCGCCTTGCGCCCCACCAGCACCACGTGCGCGCCCAGCGCGGCCAGTTCGTGCGCGGTGCAGCGGCCAATGCCGGAGCCGCCACCGGTGACGACGATGTTCTGGCCCTTGAACAGGTCAGGGGCGAATACAGAGCGGTAATGCATGTTCTCTTCCTCCAGAAACGAACAAGGCCGGTTTCCCGGCCTTGTTTGACTACCCGTTGAAGTTGCCAGCCATCACAGCTTGCTGGTCATTTCCGGCACGGCCGTAAACAGATCGGCGACCAGCCCGAAGTCGGCCACCTCAAAGATCGGCGCCTCGGCATCCTTGTTGATGGCGACGATGGTGCGGGCATCCTTGATGCCGGCCAGATGCTGGATGGCGCCGGAAATGCCGATGGCGAAATACAGTTCCGGGGCGATGATCTTGCCGGTCTGGCCCACCTGCATGTCGTTGGGGACATAGCCGGAGTCGACCGCGGCGCGGGAAGCGCCGACGCCGGCCTTGAGCTTGTCGGCCAGGTCGTAGATGACCTTGAAGTTCTCGGAGCTGCCCAGGGCGCGGCCGCCGGAGACGACTCGGGTGGCGGACTGCAGTTCGGGACGCTCGGACTTCTGCGCTTCGAGCTTGATGAAGCGGGTGTGGGTCGGCAGGGCAACGTCGATGCTGGTCTTCTCGACCGGGGCGGCGCCGCTGGAGCCCACGGCGCTGAAAGAGGCCAGGCGGATGGTGGCGACGACGGCGGGGGCGGCCGGAGCTTCCACCGTCACGATGGCGTTGCCGGCGTAGATGGGGCGGTCGAAGCTGGTCGGACCATGGACGGCCATGACGTCGGAGACCTGCTGGACGCCGAGCTTGGCGGCGACTCTGGGCAGGAGGTCCTTGCCGAAGGTGGTGCCGGGGGCGAAGACGTGGGTGTAGCCCTTCTTGGCCAGTTCGACGACCTGGGGGGCGAGGACGGCGGCGAGGCCGTGGTCGTTTTCGGGGCGGTCGATCTGCAGCACCTTGGTGACGCCGTCGAGTTTGGCGGCTTCTGCGGCGGCTGCGCTGCCGTCCTTGGCGAACACAGCTACTTCGATGTCGCCGCCGATCAGTTTGGCGGCGGTGACGACTTTGGCAATGCTGCTGCTGAGTTTGCCGTCGGCCTGCTGGCCGATGATGAGGATTTTGGACATGGTATCGATTCCTTAGATCAGGCCTTTGCCCTTGAGTGCGGCAATGAGGTCATCGACGGTCTTGACCACGATGCCTTTGCTGCGCTTGGGGGGAGCGGCGGTCTTGGTGGCTTTGAGGCCGGCGCCGGCGGTGATGCCCAGGTCGGCCAGGCTGACGGCTTCGATGGGCTTTTTCTTGGCCTTCATGATGTCGGGCAGCTTGAGGTAGCGCGGCTCATTCAGGCGCAGGTCGGCGGTGATGATGGCGGGCAGGTCGATTTCCAGGGTTTCCAGGCCGGCGTCGACTTCACGGGTGACGGTGGCTTTGGTGGCTTCGAGTTCGACCTTGGAGGCGAAGGTGGCCTGGGGCAGGTCGAGCAGGGCGGCGACCATCTGGCCGGTCTGGTTGGCGTCGTCGTCGATGGCCTGTTTGCCCAGAAGGAACAGGTTGGCGCCTTCTTTCTTGAACACGGCGGCCAGGGCCTGGGCGGCGGTCAGGGGCTGGATTTCGCCTTCTTCCTTGACGTGGACGGCGCGGTCGGCGCCGAAGGCCAGGGCGGTGCGCAGGGTTTCTTCGCACTTGGCCCCGCCGATGGTGACGGCGATGATTTCGGTGATCTTGCCCTTTTCCTTCAGGCGCACCGCTTCTTCCATGGCGATTTCGTCAAACGGATTGACGCTGAATTTCACGCCCTCAGTCACTACTCCGGAACCGTCCGGCTTCACCTGGATGCGGACGTTGTAGTCCACCACGCGTTTGACGCTGACCAATGCTTTCATGCTCTCTTCCTGTTATGGAAATCTTCCGTGGACATCCTGTCCGAATTACCGGGCTCCCTGCCCGGAATGCTTGAAACCGCCTTCAGGCCTTGAACGGCTTTCGGCCCGTCAACTGCTCGCGGCGCCGGGTGAACTCCGCGGCACTGCCGACAGAAAAATCGAGGTCGCGCACGCGCCCGTCCTTGAGGCCATAGACCCAGGCGTGCACCTGCAGTTCCTGGCCGCGCTCCCAGGCGTCGCGCACGATGGTGGTCTCGCAGACGTTGCCGGCCTGCTCAATGGCGTTCAGTTCGCACAGGCGGTCGGCGCGCGACTCGTCGTGCTCGATCGACAACAGCTCGTGGCGGTGGTCGGCGGCGACGTCGCGCACGTGCTGCAGCCAGTTATCGGCCAGGCCGATGCGCGGCCGTTCCAGTGCCAGGCGCACGCCTCCGCAGCCGTAGTGGCCGACGACGAGGATGTGCTTGACCTTCAGCACTTCCACCGCGAACTGCAGCACAGAGAGGAAGTTGAGATCGCTGTGCACTACCACGTTGGCGACATTGCGGTGAACGAACACTTCGCCCGGCGGCAGATCGATGATCTCATTGGCCGGGACGCGGCTGTCGGCGCAGCCGATCCACAGGTACTCGGGCGACTGCTGCTTGGCCAGTGCGGCAAAGAAACCGGGGCGCTCCACCTCGGTGCGCATGGCCCAGGAGCGGTTCCTTTGCAGCAGGTGATCGAGTGCGGACACAGGGGCTTCGTCTTTCATATGGCGGATCGCTGTTTACGGTCTGACAGACTAACTCGCCCGCATATTACATGTTGGGGTAATTGGGTCCACCCGAACCTTCCGGCGCCACCCAGGTGATGTTCTGGGCCGGATCCTTGATGTCGCAGGTCTTGCAGTGCACACAGTTCTGCGCGTTGATCTGGAATTTCTTGGCGCCGTCGGCCGCCGCCACCACTTCGTACACGCCCGCCGGGCAGTAGCGCTGCGCCGGCTCGTCGTACAGCGGCAGGTTCTTGCCGATGGGGATACTCGGATCGGTCAGCTTGAGGTGGACCGGCTGGTCCTCCTCGTGATTGGTGCTGGAGATGAACACCGAGGACAGCTTGTCGAAGCTGATCACGCCATCCGGCTTCGGATACTCGATCTTCTTGCTCTGCGCCGCCGGCTTCAGCGTGGTGTAGTCGGGCGTGTTGTCGCGCAGGGTGATCGGGCTCTTGCCGCGGAAGAAATTCTGATCGACGTAGTTGAAGGCCGCGCCGAACAGGATGCCGAATTTGTGCATCGCCGGACCGAAATTGCGGTCGCGATGCAGCTCGTCGCGCAGCCAGCTGGCCTCGAACTTCTCGGTGTAGCTGTTCAGCTCGTCGCCGCCCTCGCCACCGGCCAGCAGCGCTTCGGCCGCGGCTTCGGCAGCCAGCATGCCGCACTTCATCGCCGAATGGCTGCCCTTGATCTTGGAATAGTTCAGGGTGCCCAAGTCGCAGCCCATCAGGGCGCCGCCCGGGAAGACCATTTTCGGCAGGGCGTTGAAGCCGCCCTTGGTGATGGCGCGGGCGCCGTAGGAGACGCGCTTGCCGCCTTCCAGAAACTTCTTCAGCACCGGATGGTGCTTGAGGCGCTGGAACTCGTCGAACGGCGACAGGTAGGGATTGCTGTAGGCCAGGTCGACAATCAGGCCGACGTAGACCTGGTTGTTTTCCAGGTGGTACAGGAAGAAGCCGCCCGGATTGGCGCTGTTGAGCGGCCAGCCGGTGCCATGGATGACCAGGCCCTGCTCATGCTTGGCCGGGTCGATGGTCCACAGCTCCTTCAGGCCGATGCCGTAGTGCTGCGCATCGGATTTTTCGTCCAGCTTGTAATGCTTGAGCAGGCGCTTGCCGAGGTGACCGCGGCAGCCTTCCGAAAACAGGGTGTACTTGGCGCGCAGCTCGATGCCCGGGGTGTAAACGCCTTCCTTGTGCTTGCCGTTGTGATCGACACCCATGTCGCCGATCTGCACGCCGCGCACGACGTTCTTCTCGTCGATGAGGATTTCCTGGGCGGCGAAGCCCGGATAGATCTCCACGCCCAGCCCTTCCGCCTGCTGCGCCAGCCAGCGGCACAGGTTGCCCAGCGAGATGACGTAGTTGCCGTCGTTGTGCATGGTGTGCGGCACGAACGGACCGGGCGTCTTGATGCCCTTCTCCGGGCTGGTGAAGAACCACACTTCGTCGCGCTTCACCGGCGTATTCAGCGGCGCGCCCAGTTCCTTCCAATTGGGGAACAGCTCGTTGAGCGCGCGCGGCTCGAACACCGCGCCGGAGAGGATGTGGGCGCCCACCTCGGAACCCTTCTCCACCAGGCAGACCGAGATCTCCTTGCCCGCCTCGGCGGCCTTCTGCTTGAGGCGGCAGGCAGCGGCCAGGCCGGCGGGGCCGGCGCCGACGACGAGGACGTCGTATTCCATTACATCGCGTTCAACGCTCATTTTTAGTGCTCTCGGATCGGTGCGCAGGGGCGCCTAGGCGGTTTTGGACGGGTGTAATTCCCTATTTTACCGTCTCGGGCGCTTTTGGCGACTGGCCGAAGGGCGCTATTTGTCCAAAAAATCGGCCAAAGCCCTGCTTACTGGCACCGGGTAGTCGAGCAGCATCTGTGCAAAAGCTTTGCCCTGCGGGTCGGTGCGCAGCGAGGCCGCGCCGCCGCTGCCCAGGGCGTTGTAGAGCAGGAAGTTGAGGCTCAGGCTGGCCGGCAGCTCCCAGCGCTCCACCCGCCCCTGCTCGCCGCCGGCCAGGACATGGGCAAAGTATTTCCGCACGTTGGCGGTGCTCAGCGCGGCCCGGATGTACGGCAGATAGTCCGCCCGGCGGGCGGCGACGCCGATGTTGGAATGATCGCCCTTGTCGCCGGAGCGGGCCACGGCCAGCTTGATCAGCGGCACAGTGACGGCATCCTGCAGCGACAGCGCCGGCAGTTCCTCGGCTTCCGCCCGCGGCGGCACAAAGCCGCCCTGCGTCGGCACCGTCACCGCGAAGCGCTGCTCGCCGACCACGGCCTCGATGCCCACCTGGCTTTTCGGCACCAGGGTGGAGAACAGGCGCGGGATCATGTTCGGCTCGGGCCGGCCGCCGCCGAAATAGCCGGTGAAACCCGGCGCCATCGCCGTGGCGGCCTGCACGATCTCGCGAGCAAACAGCTTCAGCGCCTTGGGATTGGGATGATGCACGGCGATCTTCACCACCACCTCGCGCGTCGCGGCCGCGGCGGCGCGCGCATGCGGCCCGTAGGTCTCCTCGGCGCCGATGCAGTGGATGTCCACGCCGGTGAAATCGCCGAGCTTGGCTTCGAGCAACTGGCGGCGCACCTTCTCCACCACGGCGCCGGCCGAGGCTCTGCCCTTCCGCGCGGCGTCGATGCCGCCGATCATGAACAGGGCGGCGCAGCGCATGCCGGCCGGATAGGTGGCGCTGACCTTGTAGGATGCGGTGGGCGGATAACCCCGCGCGCCGGTGATGCGCACCCGGTTGTCCCCCGCCTGCTCCAGCTTCACCCCGGTGAAATCGCAGACCACGTCGGGCAGCAGGTAGGCGCGCGGATCGCCGATCTCGTACAGCATCTGCTCCAGCACCGCATGCACCGAGACGAGACCGCCAGTGCCTTCAGGCTTGGTGACGATGAATTCGCCACTGGGCTCCACTTCGACGATGGGGAAGCCCATGTCGGCATAGCCCTCCCGCACCAGCTCCCAGTCGGTGAAGTTGCCGCCGGTGCATTGCGCGCCGCACTCGATGATATGGCCGGCCACCGAGCCGGCGGCGAGCTTGTCGTATTCATCCTCGCGCCAGCCGAACTCGTGCATCAGCGGGCCGAGCACCACGGCGGAATCGACGCAGCGCCCGGTGATGACGATGTCGGCCCCCGCGTCCAGGGCGCGGGCGATGGGAATGGCGCCGAGATAGGCGTTCATCGACACCAGGGTCGGCGGCATCGGCTTGCCGCTGTCCAGCTCGGTGCAATCGGCGAATTCCTTCTTGCGCGGCAGCAGGTCGTCGCCCAGCACCACGCCAACCTTGATCGTCACGCCGGCCTTGGCGGCGACTTCCTCAAGTGCCTTCTTACAAGCCAGCGGATTGACGCCGCCGGCATTGGCCACCACCTTGATGCCGCGCGACTGGATCTCGCCCAGCAGCGGCGCCATCACATGCTCGACGAAGTCGGTGGCATAGCCGTCATTGGGATCGCGCATGCGCTTGGCGGCGAGGATCGACATGGTGATCTCGGCCAGGTAGTCGAAAACCAAGTAATCGATGTTACCTTTATACACCAATTGCGCCGCGGCGGTGTTCGTGTCCCCCCAGAAGGCGGAGGCGCAGCCGATGCGCACGGTTTGCTTTGGATTGGCCATATTCTCCACGTCCTGATTGGATCTTGACGCTGAATCACGCCAACCTGGCGTAGCCCATAGCTTGCCTCAAGGGCGGCCGGCACGCCACAACAATATCTATTACCTAGTCATCAGAAAAAGCGCGTAGCCACAGCCAGAATCAGAGCGGCGTACACGGCCGCGAGCACGTCGTCGACCATGATGCCGATGCCGCCGCCGACGCGGCGGTCGACCCAGGCGATGGGCCAGGGCTTCCACACATCGAACAGGCGGAACAGGGCAAAGGCCGCCAGCAGCCACCACCAGCGGCCCGGGCCGACATCGCCGACCCAGCCCAAGGCCGGCAGCAGCGGGATGCAGGTGATCAGAAGGCCGACCACTTCATCGAACACGATGCCGCCATAGTCGTGTACGCCCAGCTGCCGCGCACTCTCGCCGCAAATCCAGCAGCCGAATACGAACAGCACGACCAGCAAGGCCAGATAGGCCGGAAGGGACAGGTGCAGCGGCTGCAGCAGCAGCCACAGCGGCACCGCCGCCACCGTGCCGGCGGTGCCCGGCGCCTTGGGCGAAAGGCCCGATCCGAACCAGAAAGCCAGCAGATGCACCGGCGAACGCAGTACGGTCGCGGCCGGAATCCGGATCGAGTTCTTGTCCCGCTTCGGTTCGCTCATGGATGTCTTGAATGGTTAATTGGGCAGGGCCGAGGCAGCGATGGGCAGGCCCCACAGCCGTGAACCGATGCTCTGCATGTGCTGCGGGGCGCCGCTGGTGAACCACTCCACCCCGCCCCGTCCGACCCGGTCGGCCCGCAGATCCTCGCCGCCGGCGCCGCCGTTGCCGGCCAGCACGCCTTCCACCCGCCGCGCCACTGCCGCGCCGGTGTCGAGCAGCTTCACTTCGCTGCCGACCACCTGCTGGATCAGCGGCCGCAGGAAGGGATAGTGGGTGCTGCCCAGCACCATCACGTCGGCACCGCCGGCAAGCAGGGGCGCGGTATAGCGCTCGACCAGGATGCGCGTCTCGGCGCTGTCCAGTTCGCCCGCCTCGACCCGCTCCGGCAGGCCCGGACAGGGCTGGGTGATGATGCGCACGCTGCCGGCATGGCGATCGATCAGCTTGTGCAGCTTTTCGCCCGACAGGGTGGCCACCGTGGCCAGCACGCCGACCACGCCGCTGCGGGTCAGCGCCACTGCCGGCTTCACCGCCGGCTCCATGCCGACAAAGCCGTTGGAATAATTGGCGCGCAGGTATTCCACCGCGGCGACGGTGGCGGTGTTGCAGGCCACGACGATCAGCTTGGCGCCGCGGCCGAGCAGGAAATCGGTGATGGCCACCGCGCGCGCGATGATCTGCTGCTGCGACTTGCCGCCGTAGGGGCAATGGCCGCTGTCGGCGACGTAGACGAAATTCTCATGCGGCAGCCGCTGCACCATTTCGCGCAACACGGACATGCCGCCGAGGCCGGAGTCGAACACTCCGATGGGAGCGTCATTCATGGAAACCGCTCATGGCAAGCCAAGGGTTCGAAAGGCTGTTATGAAAAATGATTGTAGCCGCGCAGCTCGAACGCCAGCGGCCCGCCCCCGGCATCGAGCCAGCGCAGGCCGGGCTCGCGGGTGATGCGGCCGATCTCGGTCAGCGGCACATCGAGCTTGCGGCGCGCCTCGGCCAGCCGTTCCGGCGGAATGCAGACGCACAGTTCGTAGTCGTCGCCGCCGGCGGCCTGCAGCGCGAGGCGGGAGGCGGGAGACGAGAGGCGTTCAAACGCTTCGGATCTGGGCAGCTTGTCCACCCGCACCTCCGCTCCGACCCAACTGGCTTCAAGAATGTGCTGCAGGTCGCCGGCCAGGCCGTCCGACAGGTCGATGGCGGCGCGCGCCAGGCCGCGCAGGTCGTGGCCCGCCGCCAGGCGCGGGGTTGGCCGGTTCAGACGCAATTTGAGGTATTCGCGATCGGCATCGAAGCGCGCGCATTGCGTGGCCAGGCCCAATTGAAGCGCCAGCGCCGCATCGCCCAGCGTACCGGTAACACAGACCACGTCGTCGGGCTTGGCGCAGCTGCGCCGCATGGCCTTGCCGGCGGGCAGCGTGCCCATGGCAGTGATGGTGACGGACAGCGGGCCGCGCGTGGTGTCGCCGCCCACCAGGGCGATGCCGGCGACGGCCGCCTGCGCCTTGAGCCCCTGCGCGAACGCCGCCAGCCAGGCCTCTTCAGGCTGCTCCAGGGTCAGCGCCAGCACGAACCAGCGCGGCCGCGCGCCCATCGCCGCCAGATCGGAGAGGCTGACCGCCAGGGACTTCCAGCCGATATCCTCCGGCCGCGCTTTCAGGTCGAAGTGGCGTCCGGCCACCAGGGTGTCGGTGGTGACCGCGAGCTCGTCCCCCGCCGGCGGCGCCAGCAGGGCGCAGTCGTCGCCGATTCCCAGCACCACATCGGATGAACCGGGAACGAGCGGCTGGAAATGCTTGCGGATCAGCGCGAACTCATCCATGACGCATTGCGCCTGGAATCCCGCCCTGCCGCCGCGGCCGTCGTTGATCTGGAATGTCCAAATTCCGCTCTCCCCTTCGCGCCCGGCACCACACCGCGCGGCCCCTCCGCGCGGAGACGGAACTCACAGGCCCGCGCTGATCTCGCCGCCGCGCTGGGCACGGGCCAGCTTGTCGAGCACGCCGTTGATGAATTTATACCCCTCCTCGGCGCCGAACACCTTGGTCAGGTTCACCGACTCGTTGACCACGACCTTCCACGGCACTTCCGGCCTGTATTTCAGTTCGTAGGCGCCAAGCAGCAGCACCGCGTGCTCGACCGGGTCCAGCTGATCCAGCGGACGGTCCAGAAAAGGGCTGATGAGGCCAGTCAGTTCGGTGCGTGCCTGCACCACGCCGTGCAGCAGCTCGGCGAAATATTCCGGATCGGCGCGTCCCAGCCCTTCCGGCTGCTCGGCGAACTGGCGCAGCAGCGCCTCCGGCGAGCTTTCGTTGACCAGCCACTGGTACAGCGCCTGCAAGGTCAGGCGGCGGGCCAGGCCGCGACGACTGGTGGGTGCGTTCTCACTCATCGATCGCACGCATCAGTCGAACCATTTCCAGGGCCGCGGCGGCGGCTTCGTAACCCTTGTTGTCGCGTCCCGGGCCGGTGCGCTCGGCCGCCTGCTGTGGCGTGTTCACGGTGAGCACGCCGAAACCCAGCGGCACGCCGTAGATCTGCGAAGCCTCGCGCAGGCCGCGCGAGCACTCGCCGGCGACGAATTCGAAATGCGGCGTATCGCCGCGGATCACCGCGCCCAGGGTGATCACCGCGTCGTAGCTGCCGCCCTTCATCAGGGCGCTGGCCGCCAGCGGCAGCTCGAACGCACCAGGCGCGCGGAATTCCTCGACATGCTTGTCCGTCACGCCCCATTCCGAGAGGCAGCGGCGGGCGCCGTTGAGCAGCGCGTCGACTACATCCACATTCCAGCGCGTGACCAACAGCGCGACCCGGACTTTCCTGAATTCGTCCTTGCCCGGCTTCGGCGGTGCGGCGTAGCCGGTCTTGTTCGGCGCTTTACTTGTTTTATTCGGCAATGGAGTTTCCGGTCAATCGCAATGAACATATTCGACGACTTCGAGATCGAAGCCGGACAAGGCGTACATCTTCTTCGGCGCCGACAGCACGCGCATCTTGCGCACGCCCAGGTCGGCCAGGATCTGCGCGCCGACGCCATAGGTGCGCAGCGACTGCCGCTCGTCCGGCTGCGCCTGCGGCACGCTGCTGGAGGAGGAGGTCACCAGCGGCTGGTTGAGGCTGACGATCTGCTGCACCACGTCGCGCGCCGACTCCGGCTTGCGCAGCAGCACCACCACGCCGCGGCCTTCGTCGGCGATGCGCTTCATGGCGCGGCGCAGGGGCCAGGAGAAATCGCCGTGCTGCACGGTGAGCACGTCCTGCAGCATGTTGCGCAGGTGCACGCGCACCAGGATCGGCTCGTCGCCCTTGATCTCGCCCTTGACCAGGGCCAGGTGCACGGTCTTGCCGATGCGGTCCTCGTACACCGCCATGCGGAATTCACCGAATTCGGTCTGCACCAGCTGCTCGGTGACGCGCTCGACGCTGTGCTCGTTGGCCAGGCGGTAGCGGATCAGGTCGGCGATGGTGCCGATGCGCAGATCGTGCTCGCGAGCGAAGGCGAACAGGTCGGCGCCGCGCTTCATGGTGCCGTCGTCATTGACGATTTCGCAGATGAATCCGGCCGGGGACGACAGCCCGGCGAGCTTGACCAGGTCCACCGCGGCCTCGGTGTGGCCGGCGCGGGCCAGCACCCCGCCTTCGGCGCAGCGCAGCGGGAAGATGTGGCCGGGCCGTGCCAGATCGTCCGGCTTGGTCGCCGGATCGGCCAGGGCGCGAATGGTCTTGGCGCGGTCCAGCGCCGAGATGCCGGTGGTGGTGCCGTGCTTGTAGTCCACCGAGATGGTGAAGGCGGTGCGGTGGCTCTCGGTGTTCTCCGCCACCATCAGCGGCAGGCGCAGTTCTTCCAGGCGCTCGCGCGTCATCGGCTGGCAGATGATGCCGCTGGAATGGCGGATGATGAAAGCGACCGCTTCCGGGGTGGCCTTCTCGGCCGCCATGATCAGATCGCCTTCGTTCTCGCGATCCTCGTCGTCCATCATGATGACCATCTTGCCGGCCTTGATGTCGGCAACGATGTCCTCGATGGAATCCAATTTGCGCTCGCGCTTGGCATCGATCGATGCGATTTTGCTGGTCATGATTCAAGCTCTCTCCTGTATCAGGCGTTCCAGGTAACGGGCGATCAGATCCACCTCGAGATTGACCTGCCCGCCCACCCGCAACCCGCCCAACGTGGTGTGGATCCACGTCTGCGGGATGATGTTAACGCCAAAATGGGTTTTATCCACTTCATTGACGGTCAGGCTGATGCCGTCGATGGCAATCGAGCCCTTGCGCGCGATATAGCGCGCCAGCGCCTGCGGCGCTTCGAAGCTGAGGCGCCAGGAGCGCGCTTCCTCGTGTTTTTCCACCAGCCGGCCGACACCGTCGACATGGCCGGACATCATATGGCCGCCGAGGGGCTTGGACGGGGTCAGGGCGCGCTCCAGGTTGACCGCCGTTCCGGCCTGCCAGGCGCCGGAGGTGGTGGCATTGAGGGTTTCCACCGACAGATCGGCGGTAAAGCCGCGCGGCAACAGCTTGACCGCCGTCAGGCAGACGCCGCTGACGGCAATGCTGTCGCCGGACTGCACGCCGTCCAGATAAGCCCCGCCGGTGATGATGCTCATGCGGCGGTCGCCGCCGATCTCTTCCACCGTCTCGATGCGGCCCTGGGCCTCGACGATGCCGGTAAACATCAGCATTTCTCCTTCGCTTCAAGCACTGCGGTGACACGGATATCGTCGCCCACCAGGCGCACATCCTTCGGTTTCAATCTGACCCGCTGATCCAGCCGCACCATGCCGGGCAGGTGCGCCAGAGGCTGCGCATCGTGGCCGAGCAGCGACGGCGCCAGGTACACCACAATCTCGTCGACCAGGCGGGCCTGCAGGAACGACCCGGCCAGCCGCGGCCCGCATTCGATCAGCACTTCGTTGACCTGGCTGCGGCCAAGGGCGTCCAGGGCGGAGCAGAGATCGACATGGCCGGCCGCGTTCGCCGGCACCGTCAGCACCTCGACCCCGGCGGCGGGCGGCGCAACCCCGGCGTCGGCGGTCAGCAGGAAGCGGCGCGCGCCTGCCGCCCAGACCTTGGCGCTGTCCGGCACGCGATGGTGGGTATCGAGGACGACGCGGTCGGGCTGGCGCCATTCGCCCTCCAGCCGCACGGTAAGCTGGGGATCGTCCTCCAGCACCGTGGCCGAGCTGGTCATCACCGCGCCGGCCTCGGCGCGCAGCCGGTGCACGTCGGCGCGCGCGGCATCGCCGGTGATCCACTGGCTCTCGCCGGAGGCCATGGCGGTGCGCCCGTCCAGGCTGGCGGCCAGCTTCAGCGTGACCCAGGGCCGCCCGCGCGTCATGCGCGAGATGAAGCCGCGGTTCAGTTCCGCAGCCAGGTCGCCCAGGGCGCCGACATGGACTTCGATGCCCGCTTCGCGCAGCCTGGCCAGACCCTTGCCCGCCACCAGCGGATTGGGGTCCTGCAGCGCCGCCCAGACCCGCTTCGGGCGGGCCGCGATCAGGGCATCGACGCAGGGCGGCGTGCGGCCGTGATGGGCGCAGGGCTCCAGCGTCACATAGACTTCCGCGCCCGCCGCCTTGTCGCCGGCGGCGCGCAGGGCCAGCACCTCGGCATGCGGCTCGCCGGCCCGCCGGTGGAAGCCCTCGCCCACGATCACCCCGTCGCGGGCGATGACGCAGCCCACGCGCGGATTGGGATGGGTGCTGGCCTTGCCCCGCTCCGCCAGGCGCAGCGCGCGGGCCATGAAACTCTTGGCCAGGACTTCGTCGGCGTTGGACATTAGGCCCTAAACTTTTTTGGGATTCTTTTTTTCTTCGGGCGCGTCGATCAGCAACAGCTGATTGCGGCGCAGCTCGGCGCTGGGCAGCTTCTCCAGCCGGTCGATCTCCTCGCGGAACGCATTGACGTCCTGGAAGCTGCGATAGATCGAGGCGAAGCGCACATAGGCGACATGATCGAGATCGCGCAGCTCTTCCATCACCCAGGCGCCGATGCGGCGCGACGGCACCTCGCGCTCGCCGCTGGCGCGCAGCTTGCGCATCACGTTCTCGACCGCGTGATCGAGCGCTTCCTGCGGCACCGGCCGCTTGTACACCGCGCTCTCGAAGCCGCGGCGCAGCTTGTCCTCGTCGAACGGCTGCGGCTTGCCGCTGCTTTTCAGCACGAACGGCATCGACAGCTGCGCCTTCTCGAAGGTGCTGAAGCGGTTGCCGCAATGCGGGCACTCGCGACGGCGCCGGACCTGGGTCCCTTCCTCGTACAGGCGCGAGTCGATGACCCGGGTGTCGGGAGCCTTGCAGAAGGGGCATTGCATGCTGAGGCTCCGCCTCAGCAGTGATTAGTGTCTAGTGGCCAGTGATTAGTAAAAAGCATCGAGCTTCTCACTGACCACTGACCACTGATCACTAACCACTGCTTCATGCGGCCTTCTTCGCCGCCACGTACACCGGATAATTGGCGCATAGCTCGCCGACATGGCCGCGCACGCGGGCGATGGTGGCGTCCACGTCCTTGCTGTCGGCGATGGCGTCGAGGATGTCGGCGATCCAGCTCGCCACTTCGGCCATCTGCATTTCCTTGAAGCCGCGGGTGGTGCTGGCCGGGCTGCCGATGCGCAGGCCGGAGGTGACCATGGCCGAGCGCGGATCGTTCGGCACCGCGTTCTTGTTGACCGTGATGTGGGCCAGGCCCAGGGCCGCTTCCGCGTCCTTGCCGGTGACGTTGCGGGCCGACAGGTCGAGCAGGAACAGGTGATCGTCGGTGCCGCCGGAGACGACCTTGTAGCCGCGGTCGAGGAACACCTTGGCCATGGCGCGGGCATTGGCGACCACCTGCTGCTGGTACAGCTTGAAGTCCGGCGCCAGCGCTTCCTTGAACGCCACCGCCTTGGCGGCGATGACGTGCATCAGCGGGCCGCCCTGGATGCCGGGGAACACGGCGGAATTGAACTTCTTGGTGAAGTCCTCCGGCTGCCCCTTGGCCAGGATGATGCCGCCGCGCGGGCCGCGCAGGGTCTTGTGGGTGGTGCTGGTGACGACGTGGGCGTGCGGCAGCGGGCTCGGATAGACCCCGGCGGCCACCAGGCCGGCGATGTGCGCCATGTCGACCCAGAACCAGGCGCCGACCTTGTCGGCGATGGCGCGCATGCGCGCCCAGTCCTTGATGCGCGAATAGGCGGAGAAGCCGCCGATCAGCATCTTCGGCTTGTGCTCCAGCGCCACCCGCTCCATTTCGTCGTAGTTGATCAGGCCGGTTTCGGGATCGAGGCCGTAGGCCACGACCTTGTAGTTCTTGCCGGAGAAATTGGCCGGATGGCCGTGGGTCAGGTGTCCGCCATGGGCCAGGTTCATGCCCATGACGGTGTCACCCGGCTGCAGCAGCGCGGCGAACACGGCGGCATTGGCCTGCGCGCCGGAGTGCGGCTGCACGTTGGCGAAATCGCAGTCGAACACCTGCTTGATGCGCTCCAGCGCCAGGTTTTCGGCCACGTCGACATGCTCGCAGCCGCCGTAATAGCGCTTGCCCGGATAGCCTTCGGCGTACTTGTTGGTCAGCACCGAGCCCTGCGCTTCCATCACCGCCGGGCTGGCGTAGTTCTCGGAAGCGATCAGCTCGATATGCGCTTCCTGGCGCGCGCGCTCGGCTTCGATGGCGCGGTTCAATTCAGGGTCGGCTTGGGCGAGGGATTTGGCGTTGGTCCACATGATCTCTAGTCATCCAGCAAATAAAAATCGGTATCGCGCAAAGCCGCAGAGACGCAAAGAAAAGCAATTCAAATCAAAATCTTTTTTGCGTCTCTGCGGCTTTGCGCGAGAAAGCTGTTCAGTCAATCACCTCTAACATCAAATCCAGCGCGGCGCGCGCCGGCTGGGCAATCTCCCGCGGCACGCGGATCTGGTTCACCACCTGGCCGGCGACAAGATTGTCCAGCGTCCAGGCCAGGTGCTGCGGATCGGTGCGGAACATGGTGGAGCACATGCACACCATCGGCGACATGAACTGCACGGTGACGCCCTTGGGCTTCATCTCGTCCTTGAGGCGGTTGACCAGGTTCAGCTCGGTGCCGATCAGCCAATGGCTGCCCGCCCCGGCGGCGCGCACGGTGCGCAGGATGTATTCGGTGGAGCCGACGTAATCGGAGTTCTCGCACACCTCGAAAGCGTTCTCGGGATGGCTGATGACCTTGCCCTGCGGCACTTCGCGGCGGAATTTCTCGATGTGCGCCGGGTGGAACATCTGGTGCACCGAGCAGAAGCCCTTCCACAGGATGATCTTGGCCTTGCGGATTTCCTCGGCGGTGAGGCCGCCCATCGGCTTGGTGAAATCCCACAGGACCATCTCGTCCAGTGGGATGCCCATGCGGTAGCCGGTATTGCGGCCCAGGTGCTGGTCCGGGAAGAACAGCACTTTCTCGCGCCGGGAGAAGGACCATTCCAGCACGCCGCGCGCATTGGACGAGGTGCAGACGATGCCGCCGTGGCTGCCGCAGAAGGCCTTCAGGTCGGCCGCCGAGTTGATATAGGTGACCGGAGTAATTTTCTCATCTGGATCAAGTACTTCAGAGATTTCACTCCAGCACTTCCTCACCTTGATGAGGTTGGCCATGTCAGCCATGGAGCAGCCGGCGGCCAGGTCGGGCAGGATCACGCTGCGCTGGCCGTCGGTGACGATATCGGCCACCTCGGCCATGAAGTGCACGCCGCAGAAAATGATGAATTCCGCGTCGGTCTTCGCCGCGAGCTGCGATAGCTTGAGAGAATCTCCAGTGAAATCAGCGTGTTTGAATACTTCGTCGCGCTGGTAGTGATGCCCCAGGATGGCCAGGCGCCGGCCCAGGAGCTTCTTGGCGGCGCGGATGCGGGCGTCGCAGTCCTCGTCGGGCAACAGGTTGAATTGATCGATTTTCAGAGCGGCGGACATCGCCTGGTTCCTCGGCACCAGTGGCGCCGGTGGGGGCTGAGACGGCTATTTTAACTCTATCCCCCGCATCGACGTGGCTGCGGCGTGACACTCCGCCTGCCCCCAGGCGCAACGGGGGCAAGCGGGCGGTGGCGGCCAACCCTCTCCAGACAACCGTATCAGCGGCTGGCGGGTGGATTCCCCGACCGACCTATTGCTGCGACAGCGGCGTCACCACCAGCTGAGTGATCTGCTGCAGCTCGGTGCCGCTTGCGGCAGTGGCAATAGCGTTGATGTTGACCGAACCCTGGTTCACGCCAAGCGCCTGGCCGGCGTTGGCGGCGGCATTGCTGATGGTGGCGACGGTGGTCGTATTGCCCGGCACGTTGGTCAGGATCGACCAGTTCGTGATACGGGTTATTTCCTGGGTGAACGCCCCCGTACTGCCATCGACGCCCAGGTTGCCGTAGTTGCCGAAGGCGTGGAACTGCACCGGCGTCAGGGTTCCCGCCTGCACGCTTGCAGGGGTGGTCTGCGCTGGGGTTGGGCAACTCTGGATCACGGTGTAAATATCGGTATAGCAGGTGGTCAGCGCGTTGAGCGTGGCGGTCAGGGTACTGACGCTGAAGCTGTTCGAGGTGAGGTTGGTACCGGCGCCGGTAAAGACGGCGAAAACGGTTGTCGCGTTATTGCCGGCCAGCGCAGTAAGCAGATTGTTGACGCCGCTGGTGCCGCCGAAGATCGCCGCGGTGGTGTTCTGCGAGGTCAGCGTCGAGTTGGCGCTGACATCCTGCACATCACCGTTGGGCAAGGTGGCGGCAACGACGAACCGCTCCGAGTTGCCGACGACCAGCGGCGGCACCGCATTGGTCGTCGAAGGCGGATTGGTGGGATCGGCGGGCGGGAATTGCGGAATCAGGTTGAGGCTTACCGCCGGATACACCTGGAACGGGGTGATGTTGGCCGTATTGGTGATGCTGGTCAGATTACAGGGAGGGAAAGTCGCTTCCGGCACCAGCGGCCCGGTGCCGCCGCTGTCGGCGACCGCGGTCAGCACCCCGGTGGTCTGGTTGATGGTGGCGATGTTGCTGTCGGACGCACTGGGATTCTGAAAGCCGAGTGTGGCGAACTTGGTGATATCCGTCTCCACGCCGCTCAGTTTGGCGGTGACGGCAAGCTGCACGGTGCTGCCCGCGGCAAGGCTGAAATGCGGGGTGGAGCTGACGGTGCTGACGTTCAATTTCGTCAGTGGAATATAGGTGCCGTTGAAAATGGCCTTGACGTTGATGTCCTGCGGCGTATCGACGCCGATCGACAACGCCGACTGGATGCCGAAATAATCGGCGGTGATGACGGCGTTGCCGGCGCCGGTGGGGACCAGAGTGCCGCTGGGATAGAAGCTGCTGGTGCCGGCGATGGGAATATCGCCATTGCTGACCTGCACGGCGCCGGGATTGGAAGTGCTCCACACCACCCGCGCGGTGTAATCGCCGACGGTACCGTTGGTGAAATAGAGCAGCGCGCGGAGCCCGCTGGTCAGGCACTGGTACATCTGCAGGGTGCTCAACTGCAAGACGGTGTTGGGTGCGGCGATGACCAGGGTCTGGGGCGCATTTCCCGCACCGACCGCGCCGTTGCAGGCGGCAAGGCCCAGCCCCGCCACGGCAGCCGAGGCGGACAGCAGGAAACCGATCAGGGAATTGAGGGGACCGCGGAACGACAGGTTCATTCACTAACCTCTGTTGGAGCCGGCGTTATGCCGCTGACGGTGCCGTAGCCGGCTGCAGGGTGCTGCGGATCGACAGTTCGCGCAGCTGCCGCGTGTCCACCGTGCCGGGGGCATTGGTCAGCGGGTCGTGCGCGGTCTGCGTCTTGGGGAAAGCAATTACTTCGCGGATCGAGCTGGCGCCGGTCATCAGCATGACCAGGCGGTCCAGACCCAGCGCGATGCCGCCGTGCGGCGGCGCGCCGAAGCGCAGCGCTTCCAGCAGGAAGCCGAATTTCTCCTGCGCTTCCTCGTCGCTGATGCCGAGCAGGCGGAACACCGACTGCTGGATGTCGGCACGGTGGATGCGCACCGAGCCGCCGCCGATTTCGATGCCGTTGAGGACCAGATCATAGCCCTGGGACAGTACCCCGCCCGGATCGTTCTCGACCGCCTGGGCGTCGAAGACCTTGGGCGCGGTGAAGGGATGATGCAGCGCCACCCAGCGGTCTTCCTTGTCGTCCTTCTCGAACATGGGCCAGTCCACCACCCATAGCGCAGCCCAGCCCGGCGCGGTGAAGCCCAGGTCGGCGCCGAGCTTGATGCGCAGCGCGCCCAGCCCGTCGCATACCACCTTGAATTTGTCGGCGCCGAAGAAGATCAGGTCGCCGTCCCGCGCGCCGGTGCGCTCCAGAATGCCGTTCAGCGCGGCGTCGCTGAGGTTCTTGACGATCGGCGACTGCAGGCCGTCGCGGCCCTTGGCCTTGTCGTTGATCTTGATCCAGGCCAGGCCGCGGGCGCCGAACTGGCCGACCAGCGCGGTATAGGCATCGATCTCGGAGCGCGAG
>Ga0302316_10001402_pt1 | contig 18953 bp, 13 predicted proteins | sample III_Palsa_N3_2_FD_200456 | JGI IMG/M metagenome (GOLD analysis project Ga0302316, IMG submission 200456) | Peat permafrost microbial communities from Stordalen Mire near Abisko, Sweden - III_Palsa_N3_2 | ecosystem: Environmental > Terrestrial > Soil > Palsa > Peat permafrost | place: Sweden...
TGGAGAGCAATGGGACAGCACTAACGCGACTCTATCCCACCGATAACGCAGCCCAGTGCCGCTGCTGGAATTCTTCTTCCAAACGTTCCATACGTGGTTCCTCAACTTTACATTGACCTTGATATGCCCCTGTCAGAGTGGTAGATTGACCACGAAGACTGCGATAATTCATCTCACTCATTCGAGAACGTTTCTGCGCTCCGCTGTCTTCTTCTGCAATACGCTCCTGGAGGCAATTGCGGGTCGTTGACAGGCGATTAACGGTTGAATCGTAAGCCAGGACATTAGGCGAAGGTAAGGAATCTGATGAGCCCGGCCTCCACACAATCGCCGTTTGAATCCGATCAGCCCTCTAGCGCCGCTACGGGATCGTCCAGCAAAGATCTCGATCTTGATATCGTCCGCAGCCTACGGATGCACCGCACGCTCGCAATCGTTGTCTTTATTGTGGTCTTCGTTGGCATCTTCTCCTTCGGTCTAAGCCGTCATCCGTACTACAACACCGAAGCGCTCATCTATGTCCAACCGATGCAAACCAAGGTCATCACGGATACCTCCCAGGCCACCTACGATCCCTCCCGCTACGAGACCTTCCTCCAGCAGCAGCTCCAGACCATCGTCCGTAGCGACATTCTTGCCGAAGCCCTGAGCAAGCCGGCAACTCGCGCCTGGCGATTCCGCGGCGAATCCGATCGGGCAGCGATCACTCGACTCCAGCAAAGCCTCAAAGTAAATCGTGTTGAGCAGAGCTATGAGCTCTCTGTGAACCTCAGCGGAAACGATCCTGTCGCCATCGCCGATGTCGTCAACGCCGTCAACAACGCCTACATCAAAGGCGAGCACGATGACGAGATGGCGCAGAGCAACCAACAGCTAAGCATCCTGCAGGACGAGCTCCAGCGCGTGAGCGACGACCTCGCCAGCGATCGTCACCAGCAGGCCCGGCTCAGCGTCTCCCTCGGCGTTGCGGACACCACAGGCGATACCGGCAACCCCTACGACGTACAACTGGCCGAACTCCGCTCCCAGCTCGCTAAGGCCATCGCCGCCCACGATGTCGCGGCCGCGGAAGCCTCCTCCATCAGCGGTGATCAGAACGGCGCCAGTCAAAGCCTTCGCAGCGCAGCGAACGACATCACCGCATCAGATCCCGGCCTTGCCGCGCTCAAGCAAACCATCGGCACGCGGCGCAGCGCCATCGCCAGCCAGATGGCCGGACTCACTCCCAAGAACCCGCTCTATCAGCAGGACATGGAAGAACTCAGGCGGCTCGACCTCACCCAGGCTGCCATGGAGAACGAGGTGCGCGTCAAAGCATCCCACGACCTGCAGCAGAAGCTCAACCTCGAAGCCGAACGTACTGCCGATATCGAAGCCCGGATCTCGCAGCAACTTCAACAGAAGACCGCTGTCGCCACTGGCGCAACACCCGAACTGCAACGTGCCGCTGACCTTGCGGCAGACATCACCCGTCTCCAGGCGCGTTACACCGAGGTCAACAGCGCCATCAACTCGATTGAGCTACAGAAGGATACCGCAGGTCTGGTTCACGTCCTTGTCCCCGCCATCCCACCGCTCTCGCCCAAAACCAGCGTCAAACGTCTGATCCTCGCCGCCGCTCTGCCGCTGGCTCTCTTTATGGCTGTCTTCGCTGCGGTGGTGATGTCCAAAGTCGATCCCAAAATCTACATTGCGAAGGACGTCGCGAAGCTTCTCAACTTCTATCCGATGGCCACTCTTCCCCACTCCGCCGAAGTAGATAGGCACGCAAGGGACGAATTTAACCTGCGTCTTCTTGCGGGAATCGATCAGATCCATCGCGCCAGCGGAGCACAGACATTTGTCTTCACCGCCGCGACCTCAACCTCCGAGGTCACCGATCTCGTTGCCTCTCTAGCTCGCAAGATGGGGCGCCTGGGCTACCGCGTAGCGACCCTCCAGGCCTCTGAACTGATCGAGAACCGCGAACTTTCTTCCGGCTTCTTCAAAGCCAGCGACTCCGATCCAGCCGTCATGCCACCCGCAAGAACGCCCCACGAAAACTTCGTCGTGCAGAAGATGGAAGCCATCAAGAAGGACGCGGACTTCCTCTTCATCGACGCTCTTCCGCTCCTTACCTCTTCTGAAGCTGAATTTGCCGCACGACTCTCCGACGTTGTCATCCTCGTAGCTGAGTCCGCGAAGACAACTCGCGCCGAACTCAAGAGTTCCCTCTCGCTGGTCAGGCGCCTGCGCGTCCCCGGTGCAGCCGCGGTGCTCAACCAACTTAGCCTGCATCACGCCGACGACGAATTCATCACCGGCGTCCACGCGCTGCAAAGCCGCCGTCGTGAAAGCTACACACAATAGTCTTTACCGCGCGATCGTCCATCGAAATACAGTCATCGAAAACGCCGGCGCCTGATAGGGCATCTTCTTATTGAAGTTGGCAATCGTGCTCTCCGCAATCGCCACCTTGCTCACCACTTCATTGGAATCCGTAATTCTGTCCGCACACAGCCGGCTTACAGTCACATCTCCGCTCGGTGCGCTATCACCGGAAAAGGTAACTGGCAAAGACTCTGTACGGCTGAGGTTCAAAACAATAAGACTCCGTTGCGAACCGCTCGCAAAAGCAAACGTCTGCAGATCGTGCGCCTTGTTCAGTTGGATATTTCCATTCGCATTTTGCCTCTGATCCCACGTTGGGTTTGCCCCGGCCAGCCGCGTTTGTAGCATAGTCGGCAGAATTGCCGCATTGGCCAACTCCTCTGCCAGATACTGCGGCCGTCGCAGGTTCGTCGCCCCGCCCATATCCACCACGACCCCAAACAGGGGAGTCTCCTCTTGCTTATGGTCCACCGCATTCTGAAGCTGATTCTCATATCCCGGCAACTCCCACACATTCTGTGTCTTGATGCCAAGGTCCCTCATCATCAGCAGCATGTGATCGATCAACGCGAGCCCCGCGCCCATCGAAGCCGCCTCATCGAAGCCGCGCTGCGGCGCCGACCCGCTGGTCGTGCTCAAATTCACCTCGTACACGCTAAGCGCCGCAGGCCGCGAAGCCTCGCGCGCGACCTTCGCCTGCTCGACCATATACCCCGTAGCCACGCTGTCCACCATCTCCGGCTCAGCCAGCATCGGCCCAAACACAGCCTCATCCGTGCTCACGTCGTCCAGCCGGTTGAACAGATATGGGGCAACCGCCGCACTGTCATATCCGCCGCTGTTCGCCAGCTCTTTCCGCGTCCAGTCCGGCACCGGAGCAAAGCTTCCAATCACCAGGTCGAATTTATTCGACACATAGTACGGAGAACTCCGCGCCGCCTCAAATATCTTCTTCGCCCTCTGCCCGTAGGCCACCGGATCGGGCATCGCTGACCCCGCAAACGTCACGTTGTTCCACTCTTCGTTGCCCAACTCAAGATGGATCATCGGAAACAACGAAGTCCATGGCGCAATCTGGCCACGCGCCGCCCGCTTGGCGCCATAGACACTCGACGCCGGCCCGGAAAGATACTCCACCAGGTTCTTCATCTCTACCGGAGAGATCCCAGCCGGCGTATTAAACCAAGGTTCGGCATGGACCGCCTGGCATAGCTCCAGAAACTCCTCCAACCCCAACGGAATCGCATTTGCCTGATGAGCTCCTTCGCTAAATCCGGCACGGACCCGCGCATACGGCGCGGCGATCAGGTTGTCGATTGAGCTCCCCAGGTGGTCCCCATCCTGATACCGTAGAATCCCCGGATGAAGCTCCCGCAACGTCTCTACAACTTCATCTCGAAAAGCCGTAGCATTGCTCGCATTCTCCGGCCCGCTAAGATTCACATCATCCAACAGAACATCTGCGCCGGCCACATCAAAAGTAAGTCCGACCGTTCCAATATCCTTACCGCTCTCGTTAGCCGGAAAATCAAAGTTGTAGTTACTCCATTTATCGGAGAGCGTAACCACTTTGGAAAAAAATATCTCGTCTCTTTGGGCTTCTACGCGTCGCAGGCTTACCTTAATCTCGCGATTTCCTCCCAGCCCCTTCGCCCGAAAAGATAGGTGAAGCTTTCCTCTAAGTTGCAGGAACGAGTGACCGGGGACACTATCGAAGTAAGAAGCTACGCTTGCCTGTCCCGGTCCCGCCGCCAGTATCTTCAGCGCCTGCTTCCCCGGGCTATCAAGAGCAAGGTCTGTAGTCTCCGTCTCAAAACCGGCTCCGCCATAAGCATTCGTCCACCAGCCCGCCTGCGCATTACCGGGAATCGTCTGCTTTACCAGCACAAAGTCGTCCAGTTCCAGCGGCTTGCTCAGCGCGGCATAGTGGATCGTCACTCCCTGGTCTTTCTGCTTCGAGTCCGCCGCGTCACTCGAGAGCACCGTTCCCCTGACTCCCGCAGACGCTCCGGAGAGTACCTCAAACTGCGCACCCTTCAAAAAATTAGCGGGCCACTGGTTCCATTGGTTCGGATCGCTGCAGGTCGCCGGCGAAAGACCCTCACACCGCAGAATCGACTCCCACGTCTCACCCTCGAACCCGGGATTAATAAAAACCAGGTTTCGCAACATCTGGCCCGAGTCGTAAAAGTCCTCGCCGCCGATATTTATTCCCAGGCGTTTCATCCCCGCATGAAGGACCACATTGGTAACAGCAATATCGGTAACGCCACTACCACCAGTGTTACCTGTGCTTTTATCTGCCTGCGCATCCCCGGCTTTGCAGCCGGACACCAGCTGCGCTGCCATCAGCACCATCGCCGCGCAACTCGTTCGCAGATTGTGTCCCCGGCTCTCAGCGAAAGGTCGTACGCGTGCGCGCATAATTAGCTGGCCATCAATTCATCAGGTTTCAGCATAGCCTTCGGGATCGCGCTCGCAACACGAAAAAGTGTTCGCACGACCGAAGAATAGCAGAACGTGTCAAGCTTCCCTTCCAAACTGAACACGCGAATCCCAATAGCTACTTACCTCTGCCCTCAAATTAGGGCTACTCTTTAAAACTGGAGTGGTATATCGGGCAATGAGATCAAAGACGTCGAAGTTTACGATAAGGCTCTCGTGGCTGGCGGCTCCCATCCTCCTGGTCTCGCCCTGCCTGGCCCAGCAAATGGACGCCCCCACACTCAAGCCAAACCCCACCGCTGCCCTTCTCGCCTTCGAGCCGCCCGCCGACGCACCCTATGAACTCGGTCGCGGCGACGAGATCACCGTCGAAGCCATCGGCCGGCCCGAACTCACGGGGAAACACGTCATCGGCCCTGACGGAAAGATCACCATGCCTATCGCCGGCGCCATCAGCATCACCGACCTTACCCGCGATCAGGCCGCCGCAGCCATTGAGCAGGCTCTCAGCCCTTACTTCACCGACATCACTATCTCCATCGGCGTCGACCACTATACCTCCAACCAGATCACCCTCCTCGGCGCCGTCGAACACCCCGGCATCATGAACTTCGACAAGACCCCGACCCTTCTCGACGTCATCTCCCGCGCCGGCTACTCCACCACCGGCAGCAACGTCGTCGGCCAAAGCGCGGCAGGCGCCAAGCCCTCCGGAATCCCTGAAGAAATCATCATCTATCGCGGTAACGACACCATGGCCACCGTGCACCTTCAGGAGCTCGTCAACGACGGCAGCCCTCTAGCCAACATGCGCCTCAAACGCGGCGACATCGTCTACGTCACCGGCCGCGATAAGTACATCTCGGTCCTTGGGCAGGTAATCCATCCCGGCAATCTTCGTCTCGAAAACTCAACTACACTCGCCGATCTGCTCGCCCAGGCCGGTGGCCCCTCGGAAAAAGCCGGCCACAATCCCTCAATCCAGATCATCCATCCGGCCACCGCCACCACCCCCGCAAAGGTCCAGGCCATTCCCTACAAGTCACTGCTGCAACACCGTAACGACTCCGAGATAGCCTTCCAGTCCGGCGATATCCTGTACGTACCCGAGAGCGGCTTCAACGCCGCCTCCTATACTCTCCAGCAGCTCGCCCCACTCGTAAACGTAGTCACAGTCGCTGCCCTTCTCGGGAATTAAGCTCAAAAGGAAGCCAACGTGTTCGAAAACATCCGTGAGGACTGGCGTGCACACGAAAGCCTCTGGACCCGCCACGGCTTCTACGTTCTCCTCATCTATCGCTTCGGCCGCTGGCGCTACACCATCCGCCCTCGCATCGTCCGGATGCCGTTTTCTTTCCTCTACGAGCTCCTCAAATTTCTCTCCATCTCCTGGCTCGGCACCGAGCTCCCCTGCGAAGTCGTCCTCGGGCGCCGTACCGTCATCGAGCACATCGGCGGCATCGTCATCAGTGGCGACGCCGTCTTCGGCGACGACTGCACCCTCCGCAATGGCGTCACCGTTGGCCTCCGCAACAAAGGCGTCCGCGGCGCACCCCACCTGGGCGACCGCGTGGACATCGGCGCCGGCGCCAAGCTCATCGGCCCTATTCACATTGGCAACGACGTAGCCATCGGAGCCAACGCAGTCGTTCTCACCGATGTACCCGCGAACTCCCTCGCCGTCGGCATTCCCGCCCGCATCCTGCCGCGCCGCCCGGAACCCCCGGCAGGCCAGCCATGACGGCCAACCTCGTCTCCGTCGTCGTCATCGGGCGCAACGAAGGCGAACGCCTGCGCCGCTGCCTCGAATCCGTCGCGCAGATGAACCACCCCACGTTCGACTTCGAGATCCTCTACGTAGATTCCGGCTCCACAGACGACAGCATCGCCCTCGCCAAGGAACTCGGCGCAACCGTCATCGCGCTGCACCCCGAACGCCCCTCTGCCGCCCTCGGCCGCAATGCCGGCTGGCGTGCTGCCCTCGGCGACACCATCCTCTTTCTCGACGGCGACACCATTCTCAACCCCGACTTCGTCTCCGCCGCACTCCTGCACCTCGGCGACCCCGAAGTGGCCGTAGTCTGGGGCCATCGCCGCGAGCTTTGCCCGGAGAAATCCATCTACATCCGCGTCCTCGATCTCGACTGGATCTACGCCCCCGGCTTTACCCTTTACTGCGGCGGCGACGCTCTCTTCCGTCAATCCGTCCTCGCGGCAAGTGGCGGGTTTGATGAAACCCTCATCGCCGGCGAAGAGCCCGAACTCTGCCGCCGCATCGCCGCGCTCGGCTTCAAGATCCTCCACATCGACCACCCAATGACCGGCCACGATCTGGCCATCACCCGCTGGCGCCAGTACTGGAAGCGCTCTACCCGCGCCGGCCATGCCTATGCCGAAGTCTCCCAGCGCCTCGACGCCTCTGGTCAAAGCTTCTGGGCCGATGAAGTCCGCCGCAACCGCAACCGCGCTCTTACCCTCATCGGCCTTTGCTTTGTGGGTCTGCTGAGCTCAGTCTTTCTGCGCAGCATTTGGCCTGCCCTCGCCGTCCTGCTCTTCTTCGCCGCCATATCATTGCGCTCGGCTCTCAAAGCCCGCTGGAAGTCCTCTGACCCTCTCACTCTCTTCTGCTATGGCATTCACTCCCACCTACAGCAGATCCCCATCTACTACGGCCAACTCCAATACCGCTGGAACCGCCGCAAGGGCAAGCGCGTCCGCCTTCTCGAATACAAACAGCCATAATCAGTAACCAACCCCACTTGACCCCACACCCTACCGGGTTTATCGTTACGCTGTGCTGACCATCTCCAAACTGTGTTGTTGTTGCCGCGTCTCGCAGGCCCTCACAGTCGCGTGTCTGACCCGCTAATCGGCGGAAATAGACCGTATCTCTTCCCCCAAAATTGAACGGAGTACTCCATGAAGCGATTCGCCAGCCTTCTTGCGCTGTCTTTCAGCGTCCTTTCCATCACCCTTCCCGTCTCCGCCCAAACCGCCATTACTGGCGTCTGGCAGGGCGTCGCCACCGTGCATGACATCCAGAAGGTGCCTCTGACCATCAGCATCAGCGGCAGCGGATCCAACCTCAAAGCGGCCTTCCTCAACGGCCCCGCCAGCCATCCCGATCAGGTGCCCGCGTCCTCCGTCTCCTTCGATGGCACCCACCTCGTCGCTACATTCGACTACTTCGCCCGCAAGCTCGATGCCACGCTCACCGCCGGTGCCCTCACTGGGACCTACGGCCCCATCAATCCAACAGCCAAAACCGCGCCGCCCACGCCCTTTACACTCAGCCACGTCGCCAAACTCGCGGACCCCGCCGCCTCACCCAACGCCCCGGATATCTCAGGCTCCTGGGAGATCGCCACCAAGAGCGCCAAGGGCGAATCCGCCTGGGAGTTCCGCGCCGATCCGCCCACTGGCAAATCCCCTGTTATCAAAACCGTCATCCAGCGCATCGATGGCGACACCGGCGGCCTCTGGGGCACATGGAATGGCACCAGCTACGTCGTCGGTCACTTCACCGCCGCTGGCCCCGCGCTCTACTCAGTCACTCCGCAGCCAGATGGCACGCTCCTGATCTCAAGCCTGCTTGGCTCACCCCATGGCCCGCCGCAGAACGCCCTCATCGCCCGCCGACCGGCCGAAGCCCGCAAGGAAAACCTCGCTGCTCCCACCGATCCGACGCAGCAGACCGCTCTCAAAGAGCCGTCCGCTCCGTTCACCTTCAGCTTCCCCGATCTATCTGGAAAGACTGTCTCCAGCACTGACCCTGAGTTTCGCGGCAAGGTTGTTATCGTAGCCATCGGCGGCTCCTGGTGCCCCAACTGCCACGACGAAGCACCCTTCCTTGTCAGCCTCTACAAGAAGTTCCACGCTCGCGGCCTGGAGATCGTAAACGTCGACTTCGAGCAGGGCGATCCCGACAACGATACCAAGCGCCTCAACGCCTTCATCGCTCACTACGGCATCACCTACCCCGTCCTCGTCGGAGGCACGACCGATCAGCTAGCCGACAAGTTCCCCCAGGCCGTCAACCTCAACTGCTGGCCAACCTCCTTCTTCGTAGGCCGCGATGGCCTGGTAAAGGAGATTCACGCGGGCTTTGCCGGCCCGGGTAACACTGCTGGGCACGAAGAGCTTGAGCGCGACGTGACCGCGCTGATTGAAAAGCTGCTCGCCCAGCCCGCGCCTATTCAGTCGGCTTCTCTCAACGATTAGCAAACAAAGAGGCCGCCTGCCTAGAGTCGTGCCTGTCCTCCTGCTGAGTTATGCTGCTGTTAGTTACTGGCTGTGTAGTTTCTAACGCGCTGAGGAAGAGGAACGACACCGATGGACATGCAGACGCTGCTGCTGGAACGCGCTTGCCTGCTGACGTTTTGCATGGTGCTGGTTCTTGCGAACGTGCGTGAGCATCGCGGGATGGCTGGGGTGCGGTGGTTTGCGGCCAGCAATGTTAATTACTTTGTTGGGGCGATTCTGATTGTCAACCGCAACCACCTGCCGGTGTGGGCTTCGGTGGTGCTGGCTAATTTTCTTTACAGCATGGGGTATGTATTTCTGCATCGCTGCCTGGCGGAGTTTTTTGGGCAGAAGCCGGCTTATTGGTGGGCGCAGTGCGCGGTTGCGGTTCTGTCGCTGGGGCAGTGCGTTACCTTCGCGCTGATTCATCCGAATATTCGATATCGCCTTGCTGCGATTGGGTTTGCGACCGGGTTGCAGTTTGCGTTGTGCGCAATGGTTGCGTTTCATGGAGCGCGGAGAGCCATGCGCAATGCCGGCCTTGTGATGGGTTCGGTGTTGACGTTTTCTGCTGTATTGAATATTGCGCGGGTCGTGCTGACACTGGTGTGGGGGACTACGCAGGTTTATCTGCATGCGGACGTGATTCAGACGACGACTGTGATGTTGAACACTACGATCTTTGTGGCGATCGATATTGCGTTTGTGTGGATGGTGGCGACTACGCTGCGGGACGAGTTGCAGATGCAGGCGATGACGGACCCCCTGACGAAAGTGTTGAATCGCAGAGCGCTTGAGGCGGCGGCGATGGTTGGGATCGATCGCTGCCGGAGGGCGGGGCAGGCGCTTTCGGCGATTGTGATTGATCTGGATGGGTTTAAGGAGATCAACGATTCGAGGGGGCATCGCGCGGGAGATGTGACACTGGTGGCCGCGGCGCGATGTCTGGAGACAGGGCTGCGGGAGTCGGACTCGATTGCGCGGATGGGCGGGGATGAGTTTGTGATTGTTTTGCCGGACTGTGGGCGCAGTGGCGCGCAGCAGATTGCGGAGCGGCTTCGGGTTGCGTTGGAGGCGGGGGAGATTATGGTTGGCGAGGACCGAATTCAGATACGGGCGAGCTTTGGGGTGGCAACGCTGGAGGATTCCATGAACGATTGGGAGGAGTTGATGGCGGAGTGTGACCGGGCGCTTTATACGGCGAAGAGTGTGGGTGGGAATTTTGTTTATGTAACGTGACGGACCGTGTTTACGGTGAGTTTTTTTGTGGGTGGGTAAGAGGTTTTGGGGTGTGGGGTGTGGGTGAGTAAGTGTGGGTTTGTGGGGATTTACCGTGAGCCGGGGCAATTGTTCCACGTGGAACAATTTGAAAAAGACGGCTAAATGCTGAGATTTCGGCTGCTTTTTGACGGTCCGGGGCACGGATTTTCGGGTCAAAATCACGGTTGCCTGCGTGAATTTTACGGTGAAATTTCAGGCTCTACGGTCTTGACATATTCCGATATCGGAATGTAATGTCTTCTTCATGGCAAGAGCTAGCACAACCTCCGATTCTTTTAACGCAGTCGCTGAACCCCGCCGCCGGGATATTTTGAGCTATCTTGCCGGCAATGAACGCCCGGTTGGAGACATCGTGAGAGCCCTTGATCTTCCACAGCCTTCCGTCTCCAAGCACCTGCGCGTGCTGCACGACGTAGGCCTGGTTCGGATGCGGTGCCATGGCCGCCAAAAACTGTATTGCACCAACGCCGGAGCCATACTTCCGCTTTACCGGTGGGCGGCCACCTTTGAGCGTTACTGGCAGCACCAGTTGTTCGGGGTGAAGGAACGTGCGGAAGCAATGGCCCTGCAAGGCTCACCCGATTTGAAATCCCCAGATCCAAACCCCAAGGAGAAGTGATGACTGCTATGGAACCGTCTCTTGAAAACCTGACCCTGACGATCAACCAGGAGATTCACGTCAAGGCGCCGCTTGAACTCACCTTTACCGCACTGCTCGAACAGCTTGGTCCCGGCAATGAGACGCCGGATGGCAAGTCCCTGAGCATGAAGATTGAACCCTGGCCCGGCGGGCGCTGGTACCGCGATTTGGGCGAGGGCAACGGGCACTTCTGGGCCAACGTGAAAGCCATCATGCGGCCTACGCTGCTGGAGTTCGTCGGTCCACTATTTGCTTCTTTTCCGCTTCTCTCCAACGTGCAATACCGGCTGAGTGAGGTCGATGGCGGCACTCTCATCGTGTTTCGGCACACTGCGCTCGGGTTCGTTCCCGAAGAGCATAAGGCAGGGATGAACAAAGGCTGGGAATCAATGCACGACCGCGTTCGCCGTGTCGCCGAAGGCGGCTAAGCCCTTACGAGGCGCTGAAAAAGTCATGGCGTCTCCGGAAATGTACCCCAGCGGCTAAAGCCGGGTTGCAGTGAAAATGCTTACGACACGGCTGAAGCCGTGCCCTTAACGAAAGAAGGCTTTTCAGCACCTTCTTTCCCTCATCAACCCGCAGCAAGGGAGATCCAGCGTATGTGTCCCGTATGCATCACCACCGCAGTGCTCCTTGCCGGCAGCGCCGGATCTACGGGCGGACTCGCGGCCATTGCAATCAGGAAGTTCGGCGGGAAAGATGCCGAAAACAATCACCCCAATCCGCCAACCGGACTGACTCAAAGATGACCGCCGCGGCCGTGATCAAGCACCACTGAAAGGAGAGATCAAGATGTCAACCAGCACCATAGAGCACCCGAAGATAGTGTCGCAAGAGGAATGGCTTGCGGCTCGCGAGAGCCTCATGACCAAAGAGAAAGAACTGACGCACCAGCGCGACGCGCTGGCCGCCGACCGCCGGCGTATGCCGTGGATGGCGGTGGAGAAGGAGTATGAGTTCGATGGGCCCAAAGGCAGGCTCAGCCTGCTCGATTTGTTTGAGGGTCGCCGTCAGTTGATCGTCTATCGCGCCTTCTTTGAGCCGGGCGTCTTTGGATGGCCTGACCATGCCTGCCGTGGATGCTCGCTTGGCGCCGACCAGGTGTCACATCTTTCTCATCTGAACGCCCGTGACACCACGCTGGTCTATGCCTCGCGTGCGCCGCAACCGGACATCGAACGGCTGAAGGCGCGCATGGAGTGGAAGATGCCCTGGTACACGATCACCGACAGCTTCGACGTCGACTTCGGCGTGGATCTATGGCACGGCCACAATGCCTTCATTCGCGAGGGCGACAAGATCTATCGCACGTACTTCATCAACAGCCGCGGTGACGAAGCCATGGGCTCTGTGTGGAGCTATCTCGATATCACCGCGCTCGGACGGCAGGAGAACTGGGAGGACTCGCCCGAAGGCTATCCCAAGAGTGAGCCGTACAAGTGGTGGAACTGGCATGACCAGTATGCCCCGGCTGCCAAGCCCGATACCGAATGGGCCAAGGTGTCCGACAATGCTTTGAAGATACTGAACGCGGACGGTTAGTTTTCGTCCCGGCTTGTTACTCGCCCTTAGTAGCTGGTGAAGCCGCAACGTTGGAACGCAACCGCTACTTCGGGGTTGCGTGAAAATGTCTCCCAGAGAAACCCAGTGCGGAGGTTTTCAGCCATGAGGACAGATATGCCGAGGTCGATGCCGAGGACGTCTTTGTCGTACCAGTTGGCGTCGGGATGGAAGACGTCGCAGAAGCCGTAGCGACCCCATGCCTTCTGGCCGTAGTTTGCTTTGAGTGCATGCTGGACGCGAAGGCAGTCAACGGGAAGGAAAGGGAGCGAGCCGGCGGTGGCATAGGGGACGACGGAGCCGTCGATGCCTCCGAAGCCGGGAGCGGAGGGCTTCGGCATGGCGTCTGCGGCGCCGGGACCTCCCCATGCGACGTAGCCGTGCTCGGAATCGGAGGCGCTGATGCCCCAGTAGTCCTGTGAGTACGGTTTGCCGAGCGAGAGGCAGAAGGCTTCGTGGGCGCGGGTGGCGAGGATGGAGTTGGCAAAGTAGTCGGCGTACTTGTCGCGCTTGTGACGGAAGTCGAACCAGGCGTGGCTGTATTGATGGACGAAGAGCGGATCGGCGGCGGAGATGTAGTCGAAGCCGGCGTAGGACATTTTGGGGCGCGACCATGCGTCCCAGCAGGCGGGATCGACGGGGTGTGTGGGGCTTCCGATGGCGAGCAGATAAATCATCATGAGCTCGCAGTAGTGGTTCCACCGGGACTTGAGAAAGCTGCCCCGGCGCCAGCCCATGGAGAAGGTTTGTTCTCCGTTCAGCATCCAGGGCCAGTCGACACGTTCATAGAGAGCGGTGGCGGTCTTTACGATGTCGGCGTCGGCGTGGAAGTGAGCGCGGGCGGTGAGGACGCCGCAGAGGAGTATCGCGGTATCGATGGAGGAGACTTCGCTGCCGCCGTAGGAGGCACCAAGGTCGACGTCGTTGAAGTGATAGAAGAAGCCATGCTCATGAGGCATCTGCTCCAGGTGATAGTGAAGCGTGCGGCGGACCTGCGCGATGACTTGTGCGCGAGGCTGGTAACCGCGATGCTCTGCGATGCAAAGAGCGGAGAGGCCGAAGCCGGTGGCGGCGATGCTGGCCATCGGGCGAGGATCGCGTTTGGCGGGCTGCGATAGTGGCGTGTTGATTGCGGCGGCACGGTCGAGTATCTGGCCGGTCTTAGCGCCGACCTGCTCTGCGAAGTAGAGGCAGCCGCGACGCTGCATGTCGTCGAGAAACGCTTCGTCTTCAGGAGCTAGTGTGGAGGTGGGTGACGAAGGTTTTTTCTGCGCGCCGAAGGCTGGGATTTGTGGCAGAAGAGCGGCTGCCGCGAGCATCTCCAGCACTTTACGTCGTTCCATCGGGCTTACCTTTCCAGTGTGAGCACGGCGAGGCCGTGGGCCGGAACAGTCACCTCAAGTTTGCCATGATTCAAGCGTAGATGCTCCGGTGGGGACATCATGCCAGCCGCGCGCAGTTTCGTGACCTGATCCTGCGTGAGGTCACCGGCAGGCCGGCCCATGGCGTCGAAGGCCTTGAGGACGTTGCTGTGATCGTCATCGACACGCCAGAGGGTTACGCTGGCGCCGGCGGAGATGTTCTTCAAGTCGAGGTCGAAGGCCTTTGCGGGTCCGGCGGGGCCTGTGGGCATGGTGTATTTATCGCCTGTACCGGTCGGCGGCGCGTAGTTCCAGAGCGCGATGGTTAGTGGCTTGCCGGAGGCTGTTGTGGCGAGTGCGGATTCAGAGTCGACCGCGATGCGGTGGTCGCCGAGCTTGTGGAGGAGGGTGAAGACGTTGAGCGAGGCTTTGGGGATGCCATCTGCGGCGATCAAACCGAAGCCGCCGTAGAAGGGGCTGCGGACGACGCCTTGCTCCTCAAAGACGTCAGAGAACGCCCAGTAGGACATGCTTTCGGTGAGGCCGTCGCAGAGACGAATGTTGTTGGCGAGCCAGGGGCCGATGTACGGAGAGTCCGTGACGTTGGGTTCGTTGGCGTAGCTGGCGTTGTACTCCGAGAAGATAAGCGGGATGTGCGGGAAGGGCGAGGCGAGGATTTCGTTGTGCACGTTTTGCACGGCGCGCCACACCATCTTGTCGCGGGGGATCTGCTCGTTGGTGCCAAGAACATTGTCCGCGGTGTCGTTCGCGTAGACGTGCGTGGAGACGAAGTCTGCGGGGACGTTCTCTGCTTTGACGTGAGCGAGGAATGGCGTGACCCACGCGGCTTGCGCGGTGGCCGGGCCACCGACCTGCAGACGCGGCGAAACAGATTTGAGGGTGCGCGCGGTGTGGTCGTATAGCTCGAAGTAGGTGGACTGCTTTGGCGTGCCGGTCCAGAAGTCGAGGTTGGGTTCGTTCCAGACTTCAAACTTCCAGGTAGCGACTTCGTCGAGGCCGTAGCGGTCGATGAGGTGCTGGGCGAAGGCGTGAATCATCGCGTCCCAAAGCTTGTAATCGGAAGGCGGTGAGGTGTTGGGCTTGTACCAGAAGGCGTGAAGCGCGTCGGGATCGGCGGCCATTTTGCGGGGCATGAAACTGAGCTCGACGAAGGGGCGAACGCCGTTGGCGAGGAGGCCGTCGTAGATCTGGTCGACGTAGGAGAAGTTGTAGACCGAGGCGTCGTTGGCGGCCTGCGCGGCGAGACCGGGATTCTTGGTCTGGCGGGCTGGGTCGTAGAGACCGACTTCGTCGTGGAAGATGCCGTGGAAGCGGATGGACTTGAAGTCGGTGGCCTGCTTTACGGTGCGGAGGTCGTTGCGATAGCTCTCACGCAGTGAGAGGATGGCGCGGCCGGAGCCGAAGGTCTGCTCCCAGAAGTGCGGGAAGGGCGTGGTGGCGGCCTGGGCGTCGATGATGAGGTGTTCGGGCTGCTGGGCCAGCAGTGTGGGAGCGAGCGATGTCGCAAGCAAGACGAAAAATCCTGCGACTAGCGGCAAGTGTGGTTTCATGGGTCGCTCCGTTCAGAGAGTTCCAATTGTAGAGCGGAGGCAGGATGACGCCGAAGTGTCATCCTGCCTCCGTGTTGGGTCAGAACTGGAATCTGGCGAGCAGTTCGATGACGCGGCCTTCGTCGGCGGTGGTGGAGTAGCCGAAGTAAGCCTGATTGATGTTCGAGCCGGGGCTGGTGTTGTTGCCGATCGGGGCAAGCTGGGTTTGATTGAAGACGTTATACATGTTGGCTTGGAGACGGAGCATCGTGTGTTGTGCGCCGAACTGATGAGCGAACTCCTTGGCGAAACTCATGTCTACATCCTGATAGCAGGGGCCACGGAAGCTGTTGCGGCCAATGCCGGGAGTGTAGACCTGTGTGGGAAATTGCAGCGCAGTAACGAACGTTCCGGGACCTCCAAGCGGGAAGTTGGAGCCGGTCTCAAAGGCGCTGTTGGAGCAACTGCTGGCGTAGTGTGCGCCAGGCTGGAAGCCGAGTGGGCGAACAACATTCTGCGTCGCCGCGCCGCCCTGAATAGGCACGGTGTTCAGGTTGCTGGTGACAGGGGTCCAGGGAAAGCCGGTGTGCCAGGTGTAGGTCCCGTTGATTTGGAACCCGCTGCCGAGGACATTCAAGAGAGCGCTATGGGTGTGCAGTGTAGGTGTTTGATAGAGTCCCGTGGCGACGATGCGATGCTTCATGTCGTAGTCTGAAGGGCCATATTCGCTGCGGTTGTTGGCTGGGTTGGTCTGGTTCGCAGAGCCGTCGGCATAGTCGCCGTTAGAGACCTGATCCAGCGATTTGGAGTACGTATAGACCAGGCTGTAGGAGACATTCTTGCGCATCGAACGGCGCAGTTGGAGGTTGAGGGCGTTGTAGTTTTGGACGGAGTCTGTCTGCGCGAAGTAGGCTGCAAAGACGGGGGAGTTCGCCTGGTTGTAGAGAAAGTTTTGATTTACGAGGCGGGCGAAGTGGCGACCGGAGCTGCCGGAGTAGCCGATGGTTGCGGTGGTACCATAGATGAGCGTGCGTTCGATCTCGAGTGAGTAGAGATCGCTGGAAGGGTACTTCAGGTTGGGCAAAGCGCCGTAGACTTCAACCTGGCCGACGCCGTTGGGAAAGCCGTTGGCGTTCGTCCCGGTGGCGAGGGCTGGGTTGATAGGGAAGCTGGAGGGTGCGGTGGTGGTGCCTCGCGCATAGAGGATGCCAGCAGTATTGCCTGTTCCACCGCAGCAGAGGCCAAAGTTCGCGACGCCGGGACCGTCTTCGACAGCGTTGTTGAAGAGCGCGGCATCGAGGCGGTTATAGGCGAGCGCATAGCCGCCACGGACGACGACATTGTTCTTGAAGACACCGGGGGTCCAGGCGAAGCCGAAGCGTGGTCCCCAGTTGTTATGCTGGAGGTTCCACAGGTCGTTGTGAGGCGTCAACTTCATGCCCGCAAGTTCCGAGCCTGCTGGTCCAAGGACCGGGTAGTTGATCTCAGAGCCCTTGTTGGAGATAGGCGTGAAGAGTTCCCAGCGCAGGCCGGTGTTCAGCGTGAGGTTGGACGTGACCTTCCAATCATGCTGGATAAAGCCCGCGTAGTCTTGCGAACGGAAGTAACGCTGGGTATTCGCGACACCGCCGGTAGCGGTGTTGGCATAGACAGCCTCGTAGACGGAGGCATCATTGGCGAAGGCCCAGAGACCGTTGAAGGCATAGGTGGGGCGCTCATAGCCGGAGAGATTGTCGTTGTCCTGCTCCCAACGGAGTTCCACGCCGAACTTGATCGTGTGGGCACCCATAACGTGGGTAACGGCGTCGCGAATCTCGTAGGTATTTTCGGCGAACGTGGCAGGCGTACTAACACTGGCCTGGACGCCATACTGGATGGCGAAGGGATAGTTCTGGACGTTGTCGTAGGGGAGACCGTAGTCGACAGAGTTGCCAGCGTCGGTCAGGGCATTGTCGGCGAAGCGAGTGGCGTTGCCGCGCAACTCGTTGAGCCAGGTGGGCGAGAAGGTGTGGATGTAGATCAGTGTTTCAGCGGAGTTGAGAGGCTTGAAAGGGATATCGTCGAAGGGACGGCCGCCTTCAGTGCCGCTCGTGTTGAGGTTGTCGAGCTTGGTGAAGTAGACGGAGCCGGCGATCAGATCTTTGGGTGTTAACTGCCAATCGACGCGTGCGTTGTATTGGTTGCCGCGGCTTTGCGCGGGAAGTTCAACCTGGGCGTTTTCGACGTCAGGGATTCCATCAAGACCACCCCCGGCACCGCTAGCCGGAAAGACCCCAAGTTGGGTGGCTCCGCCGGGAGTGAGCGAGCCGAGATCGAGGCCACCGGCGACAACGGCACAGGGACTATAGCCTGCGCAGCTCGGGGTGATTATGTTGATGACTCGGGCTGCCGAACCGGCGTGGGCGATGATCCCCGCTGAGACTCCTCCAGGACGCTGGGCTAAGATTGCGGCGCGAAACTGTGGGGTCTCCGTATAGGCGGTCGTGAAGCTTGGATTCTTCTGCTTGTAGCCCTGGTAGGAAGCAAAGAAGAAGAGCTTGTCCTTGAAGATAGGGCCTCCGACAGAAGCTGCCCAGTTACGCTCCGCGTTTTGATTGCGGATGGGCAGGGTACCCGGCGCGGGACCGCCGTACTTATTGAAAGAGTTGAAGCCAGGGTTGTCGTAAAGAAAGAAGGCGGAGCCGTGCCACTGGTTGGTGCCGCTCTTGGTAACCACCTGGATCTGGGCTCCGGTGTTGCGGCCAAGCGAGGCGTCGTAGGAAGTTGAGATGATAGTGATCGCGCCCACGGCTTCCTGATTTGGCGTTACCACCGCAGCACCGCCGTGCGTTAGCGAGTTGGCGCTGACACCGTCGATGATGTAGTCATTGTCGGATACGCGCTGTCCATCAGCCGAGATTTGGACCTGATTTTCCGTCTGGAAGACGCCAGAGTTGGAACCACCGGGACCCGCTCCATTGGGTAGGAAGACCGCGCCGCCATTGCCGGCGCGTGATCCATCGCCGGAGATGCCCGGGGCAGTGCGGAGAAGCTCATAGGGATCCGCGCCGAAGATCGGCAGGCGGTTGATCTCTTCACTGGTAACAGTCGATCCGATGCTGGCGTCTGAGGTCTGTAACGTAGGCTGCGTGTTCGCGTCGACGTTGACGGTCGTGGTCTCCTGGCCCGTCTGGAGAGTCACATTGAGGCTGCGAGGTGTCTCCGCCGCAACCTCAACGTTGGAGATGGCGTTCTGCGAGAAGCCCTTGGCGGTCACAGTCAGGGAGTAAGTGCCCGGAGGAAGTTCGCTGAACTGGAAGGTGCCTTCGGCGCCGGATGTAACGGTGTGCTTGGCCTGAGTGGCTCCGTTTGTGAGGACGACCGTGGCGCCGGGGATGGCGGCCTGGGTGGAATCGAGGACGGTGCCTGAAAGGCTGGCGTTGAACTGCGCACTTGCCGTGCCGGCTGCCAGCAAAACGATCAGGGCCAGCAGGAAACCGAGCGGGCGCAGAAATTTAGGTGTCA
>Ga0302316_10001408_pt1 | contig 18861 bp, 15 predicted proteins | sample III_Palsa_N3_2_FD_200456 | JGI IMG/M metagenome (GOLD analysis project Ga0302316, IMG submission 200456) | Peat permafrost microbial communities from Stordalen Mire near Abisko, Sweden - III_Palsa_N3_2 | ecosystem: Environmental > Terrestrial > Soil > Palsa > Peat permafrost | place: Sweden...
ATGTGCGACATTTCCAACCAGCAGGGCACCGCGGTCCTGGGCGATGCCAAGCGACTACGGCAGATCCTTCTCAACCTGGTCGGCAACGCGGTGAAGTTCACGGAGCGCGGTGAGGTGCGGGTGGCGGTGCATTCCACGCCGAACGACCTGCTCAACCCGGCAATGACTTTCGAGGTCACCGACACCGGCATCGGTATCCGACCCGAGAACTGCGCCACCATTTTCGAATCCTTCGTCCAGGAGGATCCCACCACCACCCGCCAGTACGGTGGCACCGGTCTGGGGCTGGCGATCTCCAAACAGCTGGTCGAACTGATGGGGGGCACCATTGGGGTGAGCAGCGAGCCGGGCAAGGGCTCGCGGTTCTACTTCTCGCTCACGCTGCCTGCCGCACCGCAGGCGGCACGGGAGCCCGAGCAGGTCTCGGCATTGGGCAGCATGCGGCTGCTGCTGGTGGATGACAGCGCCAATCAACGTCGCATCCTGCGGCAGCAGCTGGTCGGGTGGGGCGCCAAGGTGACCGAGGCCGGCTCCGGTCGCCAGGCGCTCGAGATCCTCAATTCCTCGTTTGGCGGGCAGTTCGACGCCTTCATTCTCGACACCCAGATGCCAGATCAGGACGGCATCGAAGTGCTGGCCATCGCGCGCAGGCGGCCCGAATTCTCGAATACTCCGGCGCTGATGATCGGGCCGATCGTGGCCACGGCGCCGGCCGAGGGCGCGCCGGATCGCCGTGTCGCCTGGCTCAGTAAACCCATACGGCAGGCACAGTTGCATGCCGGCCTGGTCGCGCTGATCGCCAATGACCTGAACGCGACGCGGCGCCTGCAGGTGATTTCGACCGCGGCCCTGGCGCAGATCCAGCAGGTCAATCGCCGATCCTTGAACATCCCGCGGCTGCTGCTGGTCGAAGACAATCCGGTCAACCAGGAGGTCGCGCTTGCGATCCTGCAGGAGCTGGGCATCCAGGCAGTCTGCGCCTGGGACGGCGAGGAGGCGCTGCAGAAACTGGCGACCTCCCGCTTTGACGTCGTGCTGATGGACTGTCATATGCCGAAGCTCGACGGCTATGCCACGACGCGGCAGCTGCGCGAGATGGAGGTCCTCTCCGGCGAGTCGCGTACCCCGGTCATCGCCCTGACGGCCAACGCGCTCAGCGGCGATGCCGAACTGTGCTTCGCCGCCGGCATGGACGGCTATTTGAGCAAGCCGTTTTCGCTGGACGAACTGTATGTGACGCTACGGCCCTACGAGCCGGCGGGAAACACGGACTCCAACATGCTCGAACGCACGGCGCCGATGCGCGCCTTGTCGAAACCGGCGCCGCCGGCCGCGCGTCAACCCGGGAGCGCGCCGGGGTCCCCTCTGAACGAACAGGCGCTCAAACAGATCAAGTCACTGCGCAAGCCAGGCGGCCCGGATCTGCTCAAGCGGATCGTGGATCTTTACCTGACCAATTCCCGCACGCTGATCGGCACACTGCGCGAGGCGGTGATCCGCACCGACGCTGTCGCGGTGGTGCACAGCGCCCACTCCCTGAAATCCAGCAGCGCGAACGTCGGTGCGGTCGCGTTGAGCGAGCTGTGCGCAAAAATGGAGGCGGGTGCGCAAGCGGGCAATCTGGAATCCGCATGGGCGCAGTTCGAGCGCGTGCTCGAGGAGCATGAACGAGTCGTCCTCGCGCTCAATGCGCAGACCGCGGCCGCCTGAGGCGGCCTGGCCGCGACTGTTAGCGACAACGATAAAGTCGGACTTTGTAGATTCGCCCCTGCACCGCGAACCGCGCTCACTTCGACGGTGCGTTGCCCTGCGCGGCGACCGCCACGTCGTTCCACTGCTCCCACACCTGTAGCCGCCTGGCGTATTCCGCGCGGGTCATCGGCAGGCCGGTGGTACCCAAGAAGATCCGCAGCGGCGGCTCGGCGGCATCGACCACCTTGAGGATGGCTGCGGCCGTCGCCTGCGGATCGCCAGGCTTGAAGGAACCGCGCAGGGACGCAATGTTCGCCCGCGCCGTCGCGTAGGCGGGCAATTCGGCTGAGCGGACCGCCGACGGCCCGCTCCAGTCCGTGGCATAGCCGCCCGGTTCGATCAGCGTGACCTTGATGCCGAAGCCCGCAACCTCCGCGGACAGCGACTGGCTGAATCCCTCCAGTGCCCACTTTGACGCGTGGTACAGACCGACCGTGGGGAACGCGTTGACGCCGCCGATCGAGGAAACCTGGATGATGTGACCGGAGCCCTGCGCCCGCATGATGGGCAGTACCGCCTGGGTGACCCACAGCGCGCCGAACAGGTTGGTGTCGATCTGCGCCCGGGCGTTCGCTTCACTAACCTCCTCGATGGCGCCGAACAGACCGTAGCCGGCATTGTTGATGGCCACATCCAGGCGGCCGAAACGACGGTGCGCCTCGGCCACAGCCGCGAATACCGCGGCCCGATCGGTCACGTCCAGCGCCAACGGCGCAACCCGGTCACCGAAGCGACCGACCAGCGGTGCGAGTGTCTGCACATCGCGCGCGGTCGCAGCAACCTGATCGCCGCGCTCGAGCGCCGCCTCGGCCCACACCCGCCCGAAGCCGCGGGACGTTCCCGTAATGAACCAGACTTTCTGCGTCACCTTAAGCGCTCCTTGGCTTGCCTACTGCCTGTTCGGCATGTGATCGAACATCGCCTGCCGCCCCGCGTTGCTGGTGATCACCCGCAGCTTGAACAGCCAGTGGCCATTGACCTTCACCAGATCATCCTTCTCCGTGCCCTGCTCCACGAACTCCGGCGGGCCGGATATGGTCGGAGAGATGAGCCCCGTCCACAGCGTGTCCGCGGTCGCCGTCGTGCCGTTGATCACGATCGAGACGTTGGTCAGGAGCATCCGGAAGACGCCGGCGCGCTTGGGCGTACCGGCGCCGACTTTCTTGTAGACGTCGGCAATGGCGGCTTCTCCCTGACCCTTCAGGCCATTCACATTGATGACGCCGTCGGGCAGGTAGTACGAGCCGAAATCACTTTTTCCCTTTCCCAGGTTGGTGTAGTAGTCCACCAGCATGTCCTGGATCTGCTGCTTGTCGAGCAGGGTCTGCAGCGTGGCAGCCGGCTGTTCGGCCACTGCGCAGTTCATGGGAACGACGGACCCGAGCACGGCTGCGCCCACCGCAACGGCCGTGGCCGTGATGCCGGTTCGCAGGGATTTTTCGCAATTGCGCATGTCATTTTCCTCCGTAGGTCAACGAAACATTCGGACGGATCGGGCCGCGCGTTCACACCGCTTGTGCGATGGCGCCGGGGGCGAAGCGTGGATTGGTCTCGCGCAGCCCCAGCGCCAGCAGTGCGGCAAGCACTGGAATGATGGCCTGGAAAATCAGTGGTGAATCCAGCCCGAACTGATCGGCAAGCTTGCCGGCGATCAGCGGACTGATCACGCCGCCGCCGATTTCTCCTACCCCGATCACCAGGCCCATGGCCGTCGCCGCGCGTCGCAACGACAGGGTTTCCGCCGGCACGACCCCCATGAAGAGCGGGAAGGAGCCCGCGCCCACCCAGCTGATCGCCATCAGCGCGGTCATCGCCGCCACCGAACCGTGCACCATCAGTGCCGCGACCGGGCACAGGGCCATCAGCGCGCAGAATCCGATCATCGCCGGCCGCCGGCCGATGCGATCGGAAATCCAGGTCACCAGTACCCCACCCACCGCCGGGCAGAAGCCGAGCACGGCCATGATCTGCGACATTACCTTCGGTGACAGGTGCATCGACTCGGTGAAGTAGGTCGGCAGGAAGATCGATCCGATGACCAGCGAGCCCACCATCAGCACGCTGATGCCGCAGCACAGGGCGATATTGCGATTCGCCAGCATGGCCCAAATCGAATCCGAAGGCGCGGCTACCGCGAGCGCCACGGGTGCCGGGGCCTTGGGCGGCTCATCGACCAGCCACCAGATCAGCAGCGCCAGGATGAGACCGGGTACCGCCGAAAGGTAGAACGCGACATGCCAGGAGTACGCCGTGGCGAGGGCGACCAGCACGATCGGGGCGATTGCCGTTCCCAGCACCGAACCGAACACGTTTTGCATGATGCCGGCGTTCAGCCCGCGACGCTTTTGCGCCGACACCGCGGTCATGATCGCAAGGCAGATCGGCAGGAAGGGCCCTTCGACGGTGCCCATCACCAGCCGCGCCGCGAACAGGGTCGGGAATGAGGTCGCAAGGCCCGAGAGTCCGGAACACAGCGAGAACACCAGGATGGCACCCAGCAGGAAGGGCTTGCGGGCACCGACGCGGTCGGACCAGAAGCCGATGGTGTAGGCGCCTATCGCCCAGGTGAATGCGAGCGCGGCAGGCAGCGCCGCCAACTCAAAATGCGTGAGCTTTAGATCCTTCTCGATCATCGGACCGAGGAAGGTGATCGACATCCGGTCCCAATAGGCGAAGCCCCAGGCCAGACCCAGCAGCAGCAGCGTGCGCAGCTCGATGACGAACGCCTGGCCGCCCTGTTGACTTGTGTCGCGTTGTGGCATTGGCTCCCCCTCTGTGGCGCGGGCATGCGCCCACGCGGTTCTTATTGCTGTTTGCGCATGATAGTGCATGCGGACTGATCCGAGCGCGGCTTTACACCTTTGGCGCTCCCGTGTTGCACTAACAACCCCCAAGTGGGCAGCGCCGGCCGCCCGGGACGGGACAGGAGAGCACCGTGCACAAAATTGCGCTTTCTGCCGATGTGTTGAAAATGATCCAGGCGCAGCGCGGTACGCTGCATCCGTTTGCGCGGCTTGACCTGCGGCGCACCGCGCACGTCGTCGTCGACCTGCAGAACGGGTTCATGGAGCCCGGGGCCCCGGTGGAAGTGCCGGTCGCCCGCGAGATCGTTGCCAACGTGAATCAGATCAGCGCCGCGGTGCGGGCCCATGGCGGACGCAATGTTTTCCTGCGCATGACGGTTGATTCCGGCTCGCGTGCGAGCTGGTCGAACTGGTTCGCGCATCTGCACAGCCAGGAAAGCGGCACGAGCCTGACGCAGGCCTTCACGCGCCATGCGCACTACTGGCAGTTGTGGCCGACGCTGACGGTGACGGACGCAGACCTCACGGTGGACAAATTCCGCTTCGGTGCCTTCGTCCCGGGCGCCAGTGAGCTGCATGAAATCCTGCAGCGTGAGCGGATCGATACCCTGATCATCTCCGGCACCCTCAGCAACTGCTGCTGCGAATCCACGGCGCGCGATGCCATGCAGATGAACTACAAGATCATCTTCGTTGCCGATGCCAACGCGGCGCTCTCCGACGCCGCTCACAACGCGACCCTGGAAAACATGGCGTTCCTGTTCGGTGATGTGATGTCCACGGCGGAGCTGCTGGGGTGCATCGCGCACTCGGCAACCTCGGGCGCAGACCGGGCCGCGACGGGCTAACTGATTGAATTTTAAGTCTAATTAACCCATTCATGCTGCGACCACGTCGCGGAAACTGCGACGGGACGTTGACAGTTCTACTGCGCGGACGGAGAATCTACCCGCTAGTAACACGATACGTGGGAGAGATCGGGCCGTCCCGACGCCGAAGGAGCAACCGCCCCGGAAACTCTCAGGCAAAAGGACCACGTATCGTAAACCTCTGAAGAGTGGCACCCTCGTGCCCGCCGACGGACTAACAGTCTCAGGCGCAATGGACAGAGCGGGCACCAGCCGGTCACCGGCTTATGAGGAGTGCCGTCATGTCCAGGTCCAACATCGTCGTCATCGGCGCCGGTATCACCGGCATCACCACGGCCTATGCTCTGCTGCGCCAGGGTCATGCCGTCACCGTCATCGATCGCCTGCCCTACTCGGCGATGGAAACCTCCTACGCCAATGGCGGCCAGCTCTCCGCCAGCAACGCGGAGGTGTGGAACTCCTGGGCCACGGTCTTCAAGGGTCTGCGCTGGATGCTGGATGCGAAGGCGCCGCTGCTGGTCAATCCCGCACCGAGCTTGCACAAGTTGAGCTGGATGGCCGAGTTCGTGGCCGCGATCCGCGATCACCGGACCAACACCATCGAGACCACCCGGCTGGCCATTCAGGCCCGAAAAATCCTGTTTGAGATTGCCGAGCGCGAGCACATCGATTTCGATCTGCAGCGGCGCGGCATCCTGCATCTTTACTACGACCGCGCCTCATTCGCCGCGGCCGAGCGCGGCAATGAACTGCTGCGCGAGGGCGGCCTGGTGCGCTACGCCGTGACCGATCAGGAGATCCATGCCATCGAGCCGACCCTCAACGGGCGGTTCCATGCCGGGTTCTATACCCCATCGGATGCGACCGGTGACATCCGTAAATTCACCCGCGGCCTGGCGGAGGCCTGCATCCGCAAGGGTGGCAAGTTCCTCGCCAACACCACCGTCACGGACATCGAGACTCATAACTCCAGGCACCTGGTGCGCATGACGAACACCGAGACCGGCGAGCAGATGAGCCCGCTAACGGCCGACGCCCTGGTCATCTGTGCCGGAGTGGCCAGTCGGCACTTTGCATCGATGCTTGGCGATCGGATCAACATCTACCCGGTCAAGGGCTATTCAATCACCGTCGCGCTGGACGATGCGGCGAGCCAGGCCGCCGCCCCGACGGTAAGCCTGCTCGATGAGTCCGCCAAGATCGTCACCAGCCGCTTGGGTCGTGACCGCTTCCGCATCGCCGGCACCGCGGAGTTCAACGGCTACAACCTCGACATCCGGGCCGACCGTATCGAGCCGCTGGTGCGCTGGTCGCGGCGGCTGTTCCCGGGCGTCTCGACGGCATCCGTCATTCCCTGGGCCGGACTGCGGCCCATGACGCCGAACATGATGCCGCGCGTCGGGCGCGGCAGCCGCGCGGGCATCTACTACAACACCGGACACGGCCATCTGGGGTGGACGCTGTCCGCGGCCACCGCCGCGATGGTCTCCCAGGTCATCGGCGAAGATCTGACAGTACCGCACGACGTGCTCGCTCTCGCGAGTTGACTTCGTAGGGTCTATTCTCCGGTGCCCGTGTTGGACGGGCTTCCGGGGGTCAGCATGGGTCGTTACACACGCCGCAACCGCGCGGTGGTCTGCTCTGCGGCGGCTATGTGCCTGCTGGGTGCGATCATGGCGCGTGCAGGCGAGGGCTCGCCCTCCGGGCCACCGGCCTGGGCGTATCCGATCAATCCGCCTGCCGGCGGCGCGCCGCCGGCCGATGCTCACGCACTGCGTCACGTGCCCGGCAGTCAGGCCGTCTACAGCGACGCGCAGGTGGCCGACCTGTTTGTCGTGCCGGACTGGCATCCCGCGGAACACCCGCCCGCACCCGAAGTGGTGACTCACGGACGAGCCCCTGACGTGTATCCCTGCGGGCATTGCCACCGCATCACCGGTCCGGGCGGCCCCGAGAATGCGCGCCTGGCCGGTCTGCCTGCCGCTTACATCGTGCAGCAGCTGCAGGACTATCAGCACGGGCTGCGCAGCACCGCGGTGCCCTCGCGACTGCCCCAGACCTACATGATCCGGATCGCCAAGGCCCTCACGCCGCAGGAGATGGCCGCGGCGGCCGGGTATTTCTCGACTCTGGCACCGAAGGACACGATCCGCGTCATCGAAACCGCCGAGGTCCCCCGCACGCATGTGGTGGGGTGGCGCCTGCAGGCCGACGCCGGCGGTGTGCGTGAGGCCATCGGACATCGCATCATCGAGGTTCCGGATGTGCCTGAGGATTTCGAAAGTCGCGACACGCACGCGACCTTCACCGCATATGTCCCGCCCGGGAGCCTGGCCCGCGGCAAAGTGCTGGCGAACAACGGCGGGAACACCATGCCGGTCGCCTGCATCGTGTGCCATGGAGCGCAGCTGCGCGGTCTGGGCGTCGCACCTCCGATCGCGGGGCGCTCGCCCTCTTACCTCATGCGGCAGCTGTACGAGATTCAATCCGGTATCCGGGCCGGCCCCAACGTGGCGCCCATGAAGATCGCCGTTGCCGCACTCAGCTCCGATGACCTGATTGCCGTGGCAGCCTGGGCAGCTTCGCTGCGATGACCCCGACCGGGGCACCACCGGATCCACGGCACCTGCCGGGCCTGGACCTGGTGCGCGCAACCGCCATTGCCTGGGTGGTTCTCTATCACGCTTCGATCTACTGGCACGTGCCCGGCGATTCCGGTGTCGTCAGATTCGGCTGGATGGGTGTGGATCTGTTCTTCGCCCTGAGCGGATTTCTCATCGCCGGGCAGCTGTTGCGACCCTGGGCCCGAGGCGGCACCCCGGACTATCCGCGATTCATCCTGCGACGGCTGCTGCGCACTCTTCCCGCCTACCTCGTGGTCCTGGCCCTTTACTTTCTCGCGCCTTCAATTCGCGATGGCACGATCATCCAGCCGCTGTGGCAGTTCCTGACGTTTACCCAGAACCTTGCGCTGGATCCTTCACCGCGCAAGGCCTTCTCGCACGCCTGGTCCCTGTGCGTCGAGGAGCAGTTCTACCTGATGTTCCCCCTCCTCGTCGCTATCGTAGCCAATCGTCCCAGTGCCACCAAGGTTGTGGCAATCATCGCTGCAGTCCTGCTCTTCGGTATGGCCATTCGCGGCTATCTGTGGACGCATGACGTCGCAACAGGTAGTGACGGCACAGTGGTGGTGCACGAGGACCGCTTCATGTCGCTGATCTACTATCCGACCTGGTCGCGGCTCGACGCACTGCTGGCCGGCGTGGTGGCCGCGCTGATCCAAACATTCCGTCCCGGTTGGTGGCAGCTGCTGATGGCGCGGGCGAACCTGCTGGTGCTCGCCGGCATTACCGGCATCGCCGCCTCGAGTGTTTTTTTCAGCGACCTGATCGCCGACCTGGTGCCGACGATGTTCGGGTATCCGCTGCTGGCATTCAGTGCCGCAACCCTGGTGGCCGGCGCCAGTGCCGGCGGATCGCTCATCGGTCGGCATGCCATTCCGGGCGCGCGCGCGCTGGCGACCGGGGCCTACAGCCTCTACCTGACGCACAAGTTCGCGTTCAACACGATCGCGACGTTCGCCCAGCACTGGCCTCATCGGCTGCAGCAGTATCAGTTCGTCGCGGGACTGGTTGCGGCCGCGGTGGCCGCGACCTGCCTCTACTGGGCGGTGGAACGCCCCTTCTTGAAATTGCGGGACCGCCTGTCTGCTAGGCTTGCGGCGGGCATACAGTTGATCCCTCAACGCCGGTAATCGCCTGATTTGGCTGTTGTATACTGCTTGATGCGCATTTGAAGGGGGAATACGTGCGTCGACCTGCATGGCTGATCAGCTGCCTGGCAATCCTCTGCATCACATCCGTTGCCCAGGACGCGCCTCCCCAGGGCGGTGATCCGGCCGCCAGAGCGGCGGCCCGTGAGAAGCGCAACGCCGCCGAAGCGCAGCTGTGGAACCAGAACCCTGCCCCGCAGGATCCGCGGGACTTCTCCGGCGTGTGGTGGACCCGCGGCTATGACCGGACGTTTCGCCCGGTCACGGACGCTCCCCTGCCGCCGGGCGAATCTGCGAAGCTACTGCCGCTGACACCGATGGAGACCGCCAGCCGCCAGCATCACCTGGATATGGAAAAGGCCGGTACGCCGATCGCCGACGCCCCAACCCAGTGCTTTCCCCACGGCATACCGCGGCTCATGGCCTCGCCCTATCCGATCGAATTCGTCTATTCCCCGGGCCTGATCACGATCCTGCACGAGGTGGCGCACAACGTGCGGTTCATCCACATGGACGGCAAGCCGGTGCCCGCCGACACGCCGCGGTCCTTCCTGGGTTATTCGGTGGGCCACTGGGAAGGCAATACCCTGGTCATCGTCACGGACCATTTCAACGACCGCACCCAGATCGATGAGGAATCCCTGTCCCATGGCCTGCAGCTGAAGGTCACCGAGCGCATGACACGGTTCACCAACCGCTATGGCGGCGTCGAGATCCGCAATCTGATCACCATCGAGGATCCCGAACATTTCACCAAGCCATGGACCGCGGAGCGGCTGTACCCGTGGCGGGGCGACATCCGGATCGCCGAATACTCCTGCGAGGAGAACAATCGCAACGCGCCCGTGAATGGCGTCTCGGTGGCCAAGTGATGAACCCGTTGATTGCAATCGCCGCGGCCGCAGTCCTGAGCATGGCGCCGGTCATGTCCCCGGTGCTTGCCGCCGACAGCGACGCGCCGCTTTTTGAGCAACCGCCCTCAGGAACGCCCAATTTCACGGGCAAATGGCTCAATTCCAAGCCGGCCGGCCATCTGCTCACGATCAGCGGCAGCGAGCCGCCGCTCAACGCAGCCGGCAACGCCGAATACGCCAAACGTCAGGCAGCCCTGAAAGGCGGCGATCACAAAATTGATCCGATTGCAGCCTGCCTCATGCATGGCGTGCCACGGCTGCTGTACACCCCAATGCCCTTCCTCATCCTGCAGACCACGCGCACCGTGAATTTCGTGCACGAGGCCAACCACACCTTCCGCAACATCTACTGGGACAAGCCGCCGGGTGATGAACCGGATCCGAGTTACCTGGGGGCGTCGGTTGCGCATCTGGACGGCAAAACCCTGGTGATCGATACCATCGATTTCAACGACCTGACCTGGCTGGATTACACCGGGCTGCCGCACGGCGAGAAGCTCAAGGTCCAGGAGCGCTATACCCTCGAGAATCCGAGCACTATCCAGGGCTCAATCACCATCACGGATCCGGACTTCTACTCCGCGCCCTGGACCACACGCCTGACCCTCAAGCGCCAGCCGGGCATGGCGCTCGAGGAAAACGTCTGCATGGATACCCACCAGATGTAGTCGTGATGCGTGCGGGCTCCCGCGGCTCTCAGTGGCACAGGTCCGTCACGCAGATGGAGGCCAGCGTCCGACCCTCCGGCGGCACCGTCAGGCCGCGCTCCGTCATCATCCGCCGCAGCAGACCCGAGGTTTCCGGATGCGGTATGGAGGACTGCACACCCACGCGGACCAGACCATCGGCGTAGTCGATCGCCTGCCATGAGACGCCGGCCAGGGCGTGCACCGTGTCGCGACTGCCGATGTCGTGCAACGACAGGTCCGCGCCGTGCTGGACGAGCAATTCGATAACGTCATTGCGGCCCTTGTGAGCCGCGCCCATCAACGCCGTGCGCAGATCCTCGGTGTCCTGGGCGTTCACGTCGGCGCCATGGTCCAGCAGGAACCTGACCGTCTCCAGCGTCTGCTGCGGTGACCACTCGTAGGTGACACCCTCGACCCAGCCGATGCCGCTCGCCACCATCAGCGGCGTGACGTTGTAGTAGGTTGCAATGGACGGATCGGCACCGTGTTCGAGCAGCAGTTTCATGAGCACCAGGTCACCGGACTGCGCCGCGCGCAGGAATGGGGTCGCCCCGTCTTCGACCAGCCACTGGTTGGTGAAGACGGTGCGGGTCTCGGTGCTCGAGTGCATCCGCAGATTTGGATCTGCGCCTGCGGCCAGCAGCTCCTTGATGAAATCCAGGTGATCCATGTCCGGCTTGCGGACCGGATAGTCACCACCTTCGATATTGCGGTTGTCGGTCGCGATGTAGAGCGGATTCCAGCCGCCGCCGGTGGCGATATTCGGGTTCGCACCGTGCTGCAGCAGATACTCACCTATCCGGTAGTACTTGTTCTGCGTGGCGACCAGCAGTGCGCTCCAATCGAACTCACTGGTCTCATTGACGTCGGCGCCCGCCTCGACCAGTACCTTCACCGTCGCAAAATCACCCTGCCGGGTGGCGAACTGCAGCGGCGTGAGCCCACCCCAGCGCTTCCTGCTGGGCGGTGGTGGCTTCTGCAGCGGGTGGGAAGCGAGCACCTTTTTCGCCGTCGCGATCTGCTCGACCACCAGCTGCTTCGCCTGTTCGGTATCCGTGTCCTGCTTGACGACCAGCCCGGCAAGACCGTAGCCGCCGGCGAACTCGGAAATGCGCTCGCGACCGGTCTGGGCGAGATAAGGCCTGCGCCCCGGGTCCGTCGTGCCCGAGCGCGCGCTCTTGTCCGCGCCCTTCGACAGCAGAAAGCGCACGGCCTGCGGATTGCCATTGGCCGCAGCCCACATCAATGCGGTGGTCCCACGCTTCTTCTCGCGGGCGTCGATGCTCGCGCCGTGCGCCAGCAGCAGCTTGAGGACCGGAACGCTGCCGGTGCGTGCGGCCATCATCAGCGGGGTTTCCCCAAAGCCCAGCGTCTGATTGACGTCCGCGCCCGCGCGCAGCAGCTCCTCGACCAGCTGCGCATTGCCGGCTTCGCAGGCGAGCAGCAGCGGCGTCATCCCGGTGTCGGTCACTGCACCCGGATTTGCGCCGGCGGCCAGCAGCGACGCTGTGGTGCGCGGGTCCCCCTGGTAGGCAGCCCAGTGCAGCGCCGTGCTGCCATCCGGCTGGGCTTCGTTCACATCCGCGTGGGACTTGAGCAGTCTTTGCACCCGCGCGGCATCGCGCTGCATGACGGCGTCCGCGACATCGCTGGCCGCGACCGTCCCCTGCAGCGGCAGCGCGGCGAGACCTGCGAGCAGCACGTATTGCAGCGCCTTCACGCCCGCCTCCGTCTCAACGCGCGCCGCCGACAGCCTGGCCGTTGACCATTGCCTTCATCATGCTGCCGCCGTTGGTGCCGTCCTTCAGCGGGTGAATGGTGATTTCAATCGCATCCCCCTCCTTGATGGAGCTGCGCCGCCAGCCCTGGCGCGAGAGCCCATTCGGACTGCCACCCTCGATGGACCACTCCTGCGGCGCCCCGCCTTTCTCATCGGGCACCATGACCTGCACCCAGATATGCGGATTGGTCCACTGCACCTGCTTCACCGTGCCCACCAAGGTCTTCGTCTGTGCCTGGTCGAACATCGCGAATGAGTGATGCGCCGTGGCCGCACCGGCCCAGATGCCCAACATCAGGATAAGACCCACGACTGTCCTGCTTTTCATCTCAACACCCCCTAGTATTAAATCAAATATTCGCAAGCGGTCCGGTGCTGTCACCGAAGCTGTCTGCCTTCACATCAAACATCCCCAGGATGCTCAGCAGCAGATTGCCCGAAGGCACCGTGCGGCTCGCATACGCCAGATGGCGGTCACCCTTGAGGCGCCCCGAGGCACCCCCGATCAGCACTGCCGGTGTGTCGTAGTGGAGGTGCTGGTTGGAGTTGCCCATGTTCGAGCCATACAGGATCAGCGAGTGATCCAGCAAGGTGCCTTCACCCTCCGGGATCGCATCGAGCTTCTTCACCAGATACGCGAGCATCTCGACGTGATAGCGGTTCACCTTCGCGAACAGCGCGATCTGGCCGGGATCCTCGGCATGGTGGGAACCACCATGAAAACTGATGTTGGTGCCGCTTTGCGGGTAGACGCGGCTGGTGAGATCGCGCGCGAACAGCATCGTCGCCACGCGCGTGATGTCCGTCTGGTAGGCAAGCGCGAGCAGGTCCCACTGCACCTGGATGTGCTCGTGGAAGGATTCGGGTACGCCGTAGGGCATGGCCATGTTGGGCGCATCGGTGGAGGCGCGCGCGGCAATGGTCAGCCGGCGTTCGACTTCGCGCACATCGTCGGCGTATTGCTCCAGTCGCATGCGATCCCCGTGCGGCACCTCGGTGAGCAGCTCGCGCAGGCTGCCGTTCACCGAGTCGAGGATGCTGGCCTGACGTTCGCGGCGCAGCTGGCGCATCTGCGGGGAACTACCGTCACCGAACATACGCTCGAACAGCGTCTGCGGATTGATCTCCATCGGCAGCGGTCGCGTGGGGGTCTCCCAGGAGATGGTGTTGGTGTACACGCAGCTGTAGCCCTCGCCACAGTTGCTCGAGTTCGCCCCCGGGTCCTCCACGGCCAGCTGCAATGACGGCAGCAGGTTGTCCCGGCCGATGTGCCCGGCGATCACCTGATCGATCGAAGTGCCCACCTCGATGTCGGCGCCGGTCGTTTTCCTGGGCTTCCTGCCCGTGAGGAAGGCAGCCGCCACGAAGTGATCGGCGCCGGTGACCCCCGGGGGATTCTCGGATGACTTCGACCACATGCCACTGGTCAGCACCACCTTCTTGCGATAGGGCTGCAGCGGCTCGTACACGTAGGGATAGGTGAATCCGGGAGTGCTCGACTCGGGAATCCAGTGCCCGGGCGCGATGCCATGCGGTACGAATGCACCGAGGAATCGCGTCGGCACGATCTGTTTCTGCACGGCCAGCGCGCCGCGCGTGGGCAGCATCGACTCCAGCAGCGGCACGGCCAGCGTGGTGCCGAGTCCACGCAGGAACGTGCGTCGCGGCAATCGTCGATTGGTGAGGAAGAACATGCGGCTCCTTCAGCTGCCGCCCTTGACGGTGCTGGTTGCGGGGATGGTCGTATCCGTCGTCGTGCTGGTGGGTGCGGGCGCGGGCACCACGTTCATGCGGAACAGATCACTCATCGCGATGGCCTCGATCAGGCTGCGGAACCGGTAGTCATCGTGGGCCGCCGTCCGCAGCACGCTGCGCACCATGGGCATATCGCCATAGTCGATGCCCCGGCCCAGCGCGTAGGTCATGAGCGCCTGGGTGATGTTGCGCAGGTACTGGTCCTGGTGACGCAGGAGGAAGGCACGCACGCCCGCCGGACCGTCCACCGGCGTACCGTCGTAAAGCTGGCTGTGTGCATCGATGGGGCGGGTGCCATCGAGCGTGCGCCAATGGCCCACCGCATCGAACGGCTCCAGGGCAAATCCTACCGGCTCCATGATCTTGTGGCAGGCGGCGCATACCGGGTCGGCACGATGCTGTTCCATCTGCTCGCGCATCGAGGGCGGACTCTCATTGCCGGCCGGATCCACCGGATGAGCCTTCAGCTGCGGCACGTCGGCCGGCGGATCCGGCGCTGGCGAGCCGAGCATGGTGCGCAGCACCCAGTTGCCGCGGACCACCGGCGAGGTGCGGCCCGGCTGCGCGGTAATGGTGAGGATCGCCCCCTTGCCCAGCAGGCCGAAGCGGGCGCTCTGAGTGTCCTCGAGGTCGATACGCCGGAAGTAGCTGCCGCGCACGCCGGGAATACCGTAGAACAGCGCGAGCCGCTCATTGACGAACGTGTAGCGGGCGGTGAGCAGGTCCAGGGCGCTGTGGTTCTCCGTGACCATACTGGCGAAGAACAGTTCGGCCTCTTGCCGGAAGGCCTGCCGCAGGTTGTCATCGAAGTCGGGAAACTGGTCGACCACCGGTTCGTGGGTGGCCAGCGCGCGCAGTCCCAGCCACTGGTCCGCGAAGTTGGTCGTGAGCGCCGTGGAGCGCGGATCCGCCAGCATGCGCCGGATCTGGGCCCGCAGGACCTCATCCTTCCCCAGCTGCCCCGTGCCCGCCAGCCGCAGCAGCTCCTCGTCCGGAATGCTGCTCCACAGGAAGAACGACAGTCGGGCCGCCAGGTCCAGGTCGCTGATGTGGTAGGGCGAGCCGGCCGACGCGGTCGCAGGCACGCTCTCCACGCGGAACAGGAACTTGGGATCCACCAGCAGCCGCTGCACCATGGACTCCACGCCCGTATCGAAGCCGCCGCTGCGGGCGCCCTGCGTGTAGAACTGCACGAGTGTCTGTGCGTCGGCGTCGCTGGCGTAGCCGCGATACGCCCGGTGTACCAGGGTCGTCGCGATCTGGTGGGCGCAGCGCTCCTCTTCGCCCACCGCCGGTCGGCAGGTGATGATGAGCCGGCGACTGGGTGAATCCACGGCCACCGCGGCCTGTGCCGGTCCGTCGATGCGCAACCGGCCGATGTGCGGGTAGAAGGTGAAGCCCGGCAGCCCCCCGGTCTCGATGGTGCTGCGGTCGAACGCATGGTTCATGTCCAGGCCCGGCGCATAGTTGGTCGCCAGGAAGGTCACGCCGACCCGGTGCGGCCCCGCCTGCACCGGCACCGTGACATCGATGGTGCGCAGCTGCCCGGCGGACTCATCCTCGATGTTGCGCGTCACGGCCAGCGCCTTGTCCCAGTCGATCTGCGAGATGCGCTTGCCGTCCACGTAGACCAGCAGCTGTTCACCGCGAATCTCGCCAAAGGGCCGGAAGTTGCCCATGTTGCCGAGGTTTACCGCGAAGACCTTCAAGGTGTAGGTGCCATCGGCCGGAAAGGTATGTGCGACGGCAAGCCCGCCACGGGTGCCGAACGGCAGCCCGTCGACGTGGTAGTTCTGGGTGGTGTCATCCGCGACGCGATAAGTGGCCTGGGTGGTCGCGGTGGCCGTTCCCAGCGCGGTGCGGCTGATGCGTCCGGCTGCCGACAGGTAGGCATCCAGGAGTGCCGGGGAAAAAGTCAGCGTGCCGGCCTGGTTATCGAACCCACGGCTGACATCATCGGCCGGCAGCAGCTGCGACACATCAATGTCCAGACCCAAGAGGTCCCGCACCGCATTCTGGTACTCGGTACGGTTCAGCCGGTGCAGCCGGGGCATCGCCAGATTCGGTTTGGCGTGGGCATCGACCTCGCTCTCGAGCGAAGCCGCGAGGGCCTGGACGGTTTTGAAATCAGGCCGGGCCTTGCCCGCCGGCGGCATCATTCCAGCGCGCAGCTTTTTCAGCATCCGCTCGGTCAGTTCGGGGTTCTCGTGGGCCTTGGCCGGGTCGAAGACCTCGAATTCCACCCCGCCGGCGTAGTCCTCGTAGTTATGACAGACGCTGCAATATTGCTGCACCACATGCTGCTGTGCAGCGAACGGCAGCTCGGGCGTGGCGGCCAGTGCCCAAAAAGGCGTTATGGCGGCCGCCAGCAGCACCAATCCCCTGCATTTTTCCCTCCAGAACCTCAAGCCGCGCTCCCCTTTGCTGACACCGGAACTCCCCCTTTTCGTGGCAAAGGCGGGTTGAGATTACAACAGCTGCACTCCGGCAATTCCAGCGACTCCGGGGCTCTCCGGGCAGGCGGCACGGAACCCGTGCTCCGCGGTCAATAATGGCCGGTCCTGCGAGCTGACCGGAGAGGGTATGCTCCCTCGCCCGCACGTTGTACAGTCAACGGCTGACCTTGGCGAAGTAACAAGAGCTACGCAGTGCGCCCCCTCATAACCGCTTCATTTGCCCTCTTCGGGCTGGTTCTTGCCGTTTCGGCGCTCGGGGATCCGCGGCCCACGACGCTCTATAACAGTGGCGATCCCACCCTCGCCCTGACACCCGGACTGCGCGGCGCGACCGCCGCGCCCAAGGGGGCGCCGGCCGGCAATCCCGATCCCCGCGATCTGGAGGGTGTGTGGTGGCTCACCGGCTATGAGTACCTGCTGGGTCCGGAACCCGGGGTAGCCCCACCGCTGAAACCCGATTATCTGCGCATCCTGGAGCGACGCATCCGCGCCAAGAACCGCGGCACGCCGGAAGCGGACGCGTCCACCCAGTGCCTGCCCCACGGCATGCCACGGGTCATGGAGAGCCCCTACCCCATCGAGATCGTGCAGACCCCGGGACGGATCACGTTCCTGCATGAAGTAGCGCACAACATACGGCGGATCTACCTGGACCAGCCCCACCCCAAACATGTCGCCTTAAGCTTCCTGGGCAATTCGGTGGGTCACTGGGAGGGCGATACCCTGGTGGTCGACACCGTGGGCCTCAATGACCGCACATTCATCGACGATGAGGGCAGCAGCCATTCCACCCAGGAGCACGTGATCGAGCGTTACCGCAAGATCGACAACGGCGCGAGTCTGGAACTGATCATGACGGTCGAGGATCCTGTGACCCTCGAGCACCCCTACAGCTACCGTCGCGTCTTTCGCTGGCGCCCGGATGTGCGACCGCAGGAATATGTCTGCGAGGAGAACAATCGCAACGCGCCCGTCAACGGCGTCACGGTGGCGAAATGAGCGGGCGGCCAGGAGGGCAGTTCGCCGTACTCGCGACAATGACGTTCGCGCTGGCGGCCACCACCGCCCACGCCACACCGGATCTGACCGGAGTCTGGCAGATCACCGGGCATGTGGGCGCCGTGAAAACCACCGATGGCGCAGCGCCACCGCTCACTGCGGACGCCAAGGCGGTTTATGAGGCGCACCGCAAAGCCGCCGCGAAGGGCGACTACTCGTTTGACGGTGTTACCCATTGCCTGCCCCCGGGTCTGCCACGACTGATGCTGATGCATGAGCCGTTCGAGATCCTGCAGCGGGACAAAATCGTCTATTTCGTATATCAGGTGAACCGGCTGCCGCGCCGTGCCTATCTGAACGAGACACTGCCGACGGATGTGGATCCGCACTACCTGGGCTACTCCGTGGCGCGCTGGGATGCGGACACCCTGGTGGTCGACTCCGCAGGATTCGACGACAGCACCCTGCTCGATAACGTCGGACTGCCGCACTCCGAGGACCTGCGCCTGACCGAGCGCTACCAGCTCAGCCCCGATGGCAAGCGCCTGCGCCTGACCTACACCGTGGAGGATCCCAAGACCTTCACGAAACCTTGGTCAGCGCAGGCCGAGTACACCCGCCTGGCCGGCTACCAGATACCCGAGGATGTCTGTGCCGCGACTCCCGCCGCGAAGCGACCGCGGGACTAGCGACAACTGAAGCTGGCGGCCTCGTCGCTGTTGCCCTTACCGTCGTAGATGGCCTTGCGCGGATAAGCGCACAGGGGCCGCGTGCGGTCCGCCTTGCCGGCCGTGTTGTGCGTCGCGATCATGCTCTGCGGAGCCTGGCCGTGTTCGACCCAGGCCTCCAGCGCACCGACCGAATCGAAGGAGTCGGGTCCGGGACCACCGCCGCAGTGGGTCACGCCGGGGGCGAGGAACAGGCGCGCAAAGTCGGATACCCGGGAGAGCGCGGCAGACTTATCGGCACCCGGGGCAAACCCGGTGGCGAGTTTGTTGTAGTAGGCGATGGTGTGCAGGGGCGAGATCAGCGGATCCGACCAGCCGTGCCACAGGATGAGCTTGCCGCCGG
>Ga0302316_10001411_pt1 | contig 18832 bp, 17 predicted proteins | sample III_Palsa_N3_2_FD_200456 | JGI IMG/M metagenome (GOLD analysis project Ga0302316, IMG submission 200456) | Peat permafrost microbial communities from Stordalen Mire near Abisko, Sweden - III_Palsa_N3_2 | ecosystem: Environmental > Terrestrial > Soil > Palsa > Peat permafrost | place: Sweden...
TCAGCAACAAGATCGTCTCCGCCCGGAACAGCTAGCCAAACCGGGACGGTCGGATGCTTTCTCGGAATTTCTTATAAATTCAAAGATAACCTTTCGTTAATCTCATGAACATATCGTGAACCCCGATTTTTTCACCATGGCGGTGCATTCAGGCCCCAAAAACGTGAAAAGCGCCCGCAGGCGCCTTTCTTGAAACCGAAGCAGCGAGCCGGCGGGCTATTCGCCCAGGTAGGCCGCCCGCACCTTCGGATCGTTCAGCAGCACGTCCGCCGGACCGTCCATCGTGACCTCGCCCGACTCCATCACGTAGCCGCGGTTGGCGATGCCCAGCGCGCGGCTGGCGTTCTGCTCCACCAACAACACCGTCGTGCCCTGCTTGTGGATGGCCTCGATCACCTCGAAGATCTTGTCGACCATGATCGGCGACAGGCCCATGGACGGCTCGTCGAGCAGCAACACCTTGGGGCGCGCCATCAGCGCGCGGCCCATCGCCAGCATCTGCTGCTCGCCGCCGGACATCGTGCCGGCGAGCTGGGTGGCGCGTTCCTTCAGGCGCGGGAACGTGGTGAACACCTTGTCGATGTCGGCCTGGATCTCGTTGTCCTTGCGCACGTGGGCGCCCATCAACAGGTTCTCGGTGATGGTCATGCGCGTGAACGTGCCGCGGCCTTCCGGCACCATCACGAGGCCTTGCTTGACCAGGTTCCAGGCGCCCTGGCCGACGATGGACTTGCCCAGGAACTTGATGTCGCCCGCGGCGATCGGCTGGATGCCGGTGACGGCCTTCAGCGTGGTGGTCTTGCCGGCGCCATTGGCACCGATCAGGCTCACCAGTTCGCCTTCGACGACCTTGAAGCTGACGCCCTTGACGGCCTGGATGCCGCCGTAGGCGACGCGCAGGTTCTCGACTTCGAGCATTACGTTGGATGTCATGTGCGTGCTTCCCTCAATGCGGCTTGTGGCCGGCGCCGAGGTAAGCCTCGATCACCTTCTCGTTGCCCTGCACCTCGGCAGGCGTGCCCTCGGCGATCTGCTTGCCGTAGTCCAGCACGGTAACGCGATCGCACAGGCCCATCACCAGCTTCACGTCATGCTCGATCAGCAGGATCGTGCGGCCATCCTTGCGGATGCGGTCGATCAGCTCGCGCAACACCATCTTCTCGGTGGCGTTCATGCCGGCCGCCGGCTCGTCGAGCGCGATCAGCTTCGGATCGGTGGCGAGCGCGCGCGCGATCTCGAGGCGGCGCTGGTCCCCGTACGACAGCGTGCGCGCCTTGTAGTCGGTGAAGCGGCCGATGCCCACGTAGTCGAGCAGTTCCTGCGAGCGGGCACGGATCGCGGCCTCTTCGGCCTTGAAGCCCCGCGTGCGGAAGACGGCCCCGATCAGGCCCGACTTGGTTCGCACGTGGCGGCCCACCATCACGTTCTCGATGGCCGTCATCTCGGCGAACAGGCGGATGTTCTGGAACGTGCGCGCGATGCCGGTCTTGGCCACCTCGTGCACGGCGGTGGGCTGGTACGGCGCGCCGCCCAGCATGAAGCTGCCGGAGTCGGGCGTGTACAGCCCGGTGATGACGTTGAAGAAGGTCGTCTTGCCGGCGCCGTTGGGGCCGATCAGGCCGTAGACCTGGCCGCCGTTGATCGTGATGCCGACGTCGGACAGCGCCTGGAGGCCGCCGAAGCGCTTGGAGACGCCGGTAACCTGGAGAACTGCGTTGCTCATGGTGTGAGTGTCCCTGTTGTTCTTACTTGGCGGGAACGGCGACAGGCGCGGCCTTGCCGTGCTCCGGCGACGGCCAGAGGCCGCGCGGACGCGAGAGCATCACGCCGATCATCGCGAGCGCGATCAGCAACTGGCGCAGGATGGCCGCGTCGAGCCGCCCTCCCGTGGCCTCCTGCAACGGGCCGGCCACATAGCGCAGCACTTCCGGCAACGCGGACAGCAGCAGTGCGCCCAGCAGCACGCCGGGAATGTGGCCGATGCCGCCGACGACAACCATCGCGACGACCATGACCGACTCCGCCAGCGAGAACGACTCCGGCGACACGAAGCCCTGGAAGGCGCCGAACATCACGCCCGAGACGCCGCCGAAAGTCGCGCCCATGCCGAATGCGAGCAGCTTCATGTTGCGGGTATTGATGCCCATCGCCTTGGCCGCGATCTCGTCCTCGCGGATCGCCATCCATGCACGGCCGATGCGCGAGCGCTCGAGCCGGGTGCAGATGAGCACCGCTGCGGCGACCAGGATCACGAACAGGTAGAAGTACATCGTGACCGAATGGAACTCGATGCCGAACAGCGTGTGGTCCTGGCCCAGGTCGACGCCGAAGAACTTGATCGAGTCGATCGTGTCGATGCCCTTCGGGCCGTTGGTGATGTTCACCGGTGCATCGAGGTTGTTCAGGAACACGCGGATGATCTCGCCGAAGCCGAGCGTGACGATGGCCAGGTAGTCGCCGCGCAGACGCAAGGTGGGCGCGCCCAACAGCAGGCCGAAGGTGCCGGCCACCAGCGCGCCGAGCGGGATCACCACCCAGATCGGCGCGTGCAACCCGTGCTGGAACGTGTTCTTGAACCAGTCGAACGTGTCGGTGAGATGCGGCGAGGCGAGCAGGGCGAACATGTAGGCGCCGACCGCGTAGAACGCGATGTAGCCCAGGTCCAGCAGGCCGGCGTAGCCCACGACGATGTTCAGTCCCAGGGCCAGCATCATGTACAGCAGCGCCGAGTCCAGGATGCGCACCCAGCCGTTGCCGAAGTACTGCGCGAACAACGGCAGGAGCAGCAGCGCAAGCGCGCCGGCGCCGAAGAGGACAAGCTTGTTCTTCATCATGTGAGTTCTCCTTGCGTCGGGGTCAGGCGCGGTCGGCGACACGCTCGCCGAGCAGGCCCTTCGGGCGCAGCGTGAGCACGAGGATCAGCACGATGAAGGCGAAGATGTCCTGGTAGTTGGAGCCCAGCACGCCGCCCGTGAGGTCGCCGATGTAGCCCGAACCGAGCGACTCGATGATGCCCAGCAGGATGCCGCCCACCATCGCGCCCGCCAGGTTGCCGATGCCGCCGAACACGGCTGCGGTGAAGGCCTTCAGGCCGGGCAGGAAGCCCATCGAGAACTGCGCGGTGCCGTAGTTGGAGGCCCACATCACCCCGGCCAGCGCGGCCAGCGCGGCGCCGATCACGAAGGTGGCGGAAATGATGTTGTCGGGACGTACGCCCATCAACGCGGCGACCCGCGGGTTCTCGGCGGTCGCGCGCATCGCGCGGCCCAGCTTGGTCTTGTTGACGAGCCACATCAGTCCGAACAGCGTCACGGCCGTGACGACGAGGATGGTGAGCTGGGTGAAGTTGGTGACGGCGCCGCCGATGAAGATCGGGTCGCGCGGCAACAGCGTCGGATAGGAGTGGTAGTTCGGCTTCCAGATGATCATGGCCAGCGTCTGCAGCAGCAGGCTCATGCCCATGGCGGTGATCAACGGCGCCAGGCGCGGCGCGTTGCGCAGCGGGCGGTAGGCGATCTTCTCGATGGCGAAGTTCAGCACCGAGCAGACGACCACCGCGCACAGCAGCGCGATCAGCAGCAGCAGCCAGCCGGGCAGGCCCAGCGGGCCCAGCCACACGGTGACCGACCAACTGGTGAGGGCGCCCACCATCAATACTTCACCGTGCGCGAAGTTGATCAGGTTGACGATGCCGTAAACCATCGTATAGCCGAGTGCGACGAGCGCATACATGCTCCCGAGCACGAGGCCGTTGATCATCTGCTGCAGAAAGGTATCCATCAGGGGGTCTCCTGGTCGTGACCGCCGCGACGCCACGGAAGTGGTGCGCGGCCCTAGAACTCAAGCCTCAGCATCGACATGCTTGCAACCTGCCGCCACGGGCAATACCCGCATGCGACACGTTCAGGCGTTGCAAGAACCCGGCCACCGGCGCGCCGGATGGCACCTCGATGACAGAGCGCTGGCAACCCCTGCTCTTTGGCGCGATTCTAGGAGCGCGCTGCCGCCACGGCGGACGGACTTACCCGCGAGAAACCGAACGACCCACTATTCAGGAGTCCGATGCGCGTGCTTTGTTCGCCGCGGCGTTCAGTTGACGCAATTCGGCCAGCTTCTCGCCGATGCGCGTCTCCAGGCCGCGTGGCGCGGGCTGGTAATACGCCTGTGCACGCTTGCCCTCGGGCCAGTAGTTTTCGCCTGCGGCGAACGCCCCGTCCTCGTCATGAGCGTATCGATACTCCGCGCCATGCCCCAATTGCTTCATCAGCTTGGTGGGCGCATTGCGAAGGTGCGCCGGCACCGGCAAGGTGCCTTCGCGCTTCACGTCTTCGCGCACCGCGTTCCAGGCCTTGTAGACCGCGTTGGATTTCGGCGCCACGGCCAGGTAGACGACGGCCTGGGCCAACGCAAGCTCGCCTTCAGGTGTGCCGAGGCGTTCGTAGGTCTCGGCGGCGTCCAGCGTCATGCGCAGCGCGCGCGGATCGGCGTTGCCGATGTCCTCGCTGGCCATGCGCACCAGGCGGCGCGCCATGTAGCGCGGGTCGGCGCCGCCGTCGAGCATGCGCGCGAACCAGTACAGCGCGGCGTCGGGGTCGGAGCCGCGCACGGACTTGTGCAACGCCGAGATCGTGTCGTAGAAATGATCGCCGCCCTTGTCGTAGCGGCGCATCTGCTCGCCGAGCGCCCGCTCCAGCAGCTTCTCGTCCACCGGCTCGCCCGGCGTGGCATGCACCGCCAGGTTCTCGAACGCGTTGAGCAGCCGGCGCGCATCGCCGTCGGCATAGCCGATGATGCGCTCGCGCGCCTTGGGCGTGAGCTGCGGCGAGCCGGGCAGCGCCTCGGCGCGATCGAGCAGCAGCGCCTGGTCGGCCGGCTCCATCGCGCGCAGCACGTGCACGGACGCGCGCGAGAGCAGCGCGGAGTTGACCTCGAACGACGGGTTCTCGGTGGTGGCGCCGATGAAGGTGAACAGGCCCGACTCGACGTGCGGCAGGAAGGCGTCCTGCTGCGACTTGTTGAAGCGGTGCACCTCGTCGACGAACACGATGGTGCGGCGACCGCGCGCGCGCGCCTCCTGCGCGTGCACGACGGCCTCGCGAATGTCCTTCACGCCGGCGAGCACCGCCGACAGCACGATGAACTCGGCATCCACCGCACCGGCCATCAGGCGCGCCAGCGTCGTCTTGCCGACGCCCGGTGGCCCCCACAGGATCATCGAGTGCAGCCGCCCGGAGCTGAACGCCACCCGCAGCGGATGGCCTTCGCCCAGCAGGTGCTGTTGGCCGATGACTTCGTCCAGCGTGCGCGGGCGCAGTCGCTCGGCGAGCGGGATCGAGTCGGGCGACGGCTCGACATCCACTGGCACGGCCGTGCTGCGGCGGGGCACGGGGGCGTCGTCCCCGAAGAGGTTGTCCTGCGGCGTCATGGTGTTCATTGTGTCAGTCCGGACGAGTGCCCCTTGGGCGCGTGGCACGCTCATCCTGCGAATTGGCGGGGCGGCGGCGGTCTTTTCAAGGCATTCGGGGTGCCGGCCGGGCTTCACACTGCATAGCACTGACGCGGCCCGGTTTCCTGTAAGGGTCGTGAGCCACACGTCCCGTTGCAAGGAGCAAATCCGCCCATGAGCGCCATCACCGCCACCGATCCCCGCACCAGCGCGCAGGCTGCCACCACGGCCCTGCACGGCGCGACGCGCGAATACCTGTCGTTCAAGCTCGGCGCCGAGGAGTACGGCATCGACATCCTGAAAGTGCAGGAAATCCGCGGCTACGAGAATCCGACCCGCATCGCCAACGCGGCGCACTTCATCAAGGGCGTCGTCAACCTGCGCGGCGTGATCGTGCCGATCGTCGACATGCGCCTGCGCTTCGGCCTGTCGGACGTGCAATACAACAGCTTCACCGTCGTCATCATCCTGAACATCGCCAACCGGACGGTGGGCATGGTGGTGGACTCGGTGTCGGACGTGCTCGAGCTCGGTGGCGACGCCATCAAGCCGGCCCCGGAATTCAACGGCGCCATCGAATCGACCTACATCACCGGCCTGGGCACGATCAAGAGCGGCGACAGCGAACGCATGCTGATCCTGATGGACATCGAACAGATGATGACCGCCCCCGACATGGGCCTGTTGGACGACCCGCTGGTCCACTGATGCGCTGATCCGGGGCGAACGACGGCGCGTCCTCACCGCGCCTGGACTCCGGACACCATTCCTCGAAGGATTTTGGGTGGCCGCCATGGGAGACTGTGGTGGCCGTTTTCTTTTCTGTCGGCTGTTGGCTGTTGGCGTTGTTGCTGTTCGGATGCGTTGCCTGCGGCGCTGGTTTTGCTTCGCTTCGCGAAGCAGATTTTCCCTCTTGGGGTCAGGTCTTGCCTTTTGCCCCTCGCCACACGCCGCACGCCGTCAAGACCGATCCAACCTCGAGGCGCGGTCAAGAAGCTCTGACACTGTCCGGCTGGGCGGTATCCGAGCCTGAATCCGCAGGTTGCACTTGCCTGTTTGCATGCGAAGCTTGATCGAGACGCTCCTCCAGACGCGCTATCAGGCGGCTGACTCGAGAAATCGACAAGCCAACAGCCTTGGCGATCTCCGACATGCTCATGCCGCCTTCCACATAGGCGCGGCGCAACGACTCGTCGCGCGCGTCGCCCGAACCAAACGACTGCGGCGCAAGCTTTGGCCTGCTGCGCTGGGCTTTCGGGATCTCTGAGGTCGTCGATTCACGTCGGCGCGCCCGCTCCTGGGTTTGCTCGATAAACGCGTCGTCCCCGAGATAGATGTCCTGCCGCAGGGCTTGATCCCACAATCGCACACCCCGGCCGTTCGCCACCAGTTCCACATACAACTCCGCGGCTCGAAGTCGATCGACCACCATGCGAGCGTCGTAGCCAAGCAGGTAACCGTGCAGCGCCGCCGTATCCAGCCACCACGGCGATGCCGCGAGGCCGCAGTGCGCACGATAGCTCGACCAGGGCCAGTCGGCCGGTGCATCGACCATGCGTGCACGCACCGGATTCAGTTCCGTGTAGCGGCAAACCTCCATCAGGTAGGCATCTCGATCTACGTGAATGGACGTGAAGCGCCCCTGGAACAGATGCCCAACCAGCCCGTGCCGTCGATTGAACGACTGCGCGTAGACGCCGTTCACATGGCGCATCAACCTCGACAGGTTCTCGCGCCTGGTCTGCAGCACGAAGTGATAGTGGTTCCCCATCAAGCAGTACGCGAGCACCATGGCATCGAATCGCTCCATGGCCTGGGCCAGGATGCCGATCAGGCAGGCTCTGTCCTTGTCGTCCGCAAAGATCGGCTCGCACCGGTCGCCGCGCGAGGTGACGTGGAAGACGCCGCCTGGGAACTCGATGCGAAGAGGTCTTGCCATGCGACGAGCTTAGGTCGCAGGGACATCGATGCAGCATGGAAATCGGCGCGATTTCTCTACGGTTTGTCAGATGTGGCGTCGGAGAAGGGGGGGCAAAAGGCAAGACCTGACCCAGACACCGCGGGCACCGACGCAGGCAAGCCAGGCTCGTGCTGAATGAGTCGCCCATTCACCGTGACAGTCAACCTCTTTGGGGTCAGGTCTTGCCTTTTGCCCGAAGGGCAAAAGGCAAGACCTGACCCCATGCAAGGGCAACCGACGCCTACTGCTCCGCGACGTCCGCCCCCTTCGGCGGCACGAACACGAACGTGTCCGGAGGAAGCTTCGCATTCGGCTCGAAGCCGTTGAACACGATCATCGAGTGCTGGCCGAAGCTGTCGTCGATCTCGAGTTGGGCCAGCGCGTGGCCCTTGAAGCCGACCTTCAGCGTGCGCACCGTGCCTTCGGCCTGCTTGGGCGTGGCGACGACCCATTGCAGGCCGTCCTTCGTGCCCGACTGGTCGGCCAGCGTGAACACCTGGTCGATGTCGTTGGACACGATCAGCGCGGCCGGCGTGTTGGCGAGCGCGTCGCCCATCTTGCGCGACGAGGCCTGGTTCAGGTCGGGGTCGTAGATCCATACCTTGGTGCCGTCGCCCACCACCGTCTGCGCGTACGGCTTCTCGTAGACGAAGCGGAAGCGGTTCGGGCGCGAGAAGGCGAAGCTGCCGTTGGACAGCTTCTGCTTGCCGTCGGGCGCGGTCACCGTCTGCGTGAAGGTGGACTTGCCCGACTTCACGTTCTTGACGAAGTCGCGCAACTCGTCGGTGGCCGTGGCGGACGCCGAGGCGCACGAGAACGCGAAAGCCGCGAGCACCGCGGTGCGGGTCAATCGGGAAACAGTCATCGGGTTCTTTCGCAGACGAGGAGCAGGCTCATTCGTCCCGCTTGGGGACCAGGATCTCGCGGTTGCCGGAGCCGGACATGCTCGACACCAGCCCCGACTGCTCCATCTGTTCGAGCAGCCGCGCCGCGCGGTTGTAGCCGATGCGCAGATGGCGCTGCACCAGCGAGATGGATGCCCGCTTGTTCTGCAGCACCACCGCCACCGCCTGGTCATATAACGGATCAGCCTCCGCATCGGCTGACCCGCCGCCGCTGCCGTCGCCGTCCACGTCGCCTTCCAGCACGCCGCCCTCGAGGATGCCCTCGATGTAGTTCGCCGGCGATTGGGACTTCAGGTACTCGACCACGCGGTGCACCTCGTCGTCGCTGACGAAGGCGCCGTGCACGCGCACCGGCACGCCGCCGCCGGGCGTCAGGTACAGCATGTCGCCCTGGCCCAGCAACGCTTCGGCGCCCATCTGGTCGAGGATGGTGCGGCTGTCGATCTTGCTCGACACCTGGAACGACAGGCGCGTCGGGATGTTGGCCTTGATCAGCCCGGTGATCACGTCGACGCTGGGGCGCTGCGTGGCCAGCACCAGGTGGATGCCGGCGGCGCGCGCCTTCTGCGCCAGGCGGGCGATCAGCTCTTCCACCTTCTTGCCCACCACCATCATCAGGTCGGCGAGTTCGTCGATCACCACGACGATGAAGGGCAGCCGTTGCTGCGGCTCGGGTGAGTCCGGCGTCAGGCTGAACGGGTTGGGCAGCAGCTCGCCGCGTTCCTTGGCGTCGTCGATCTTCTTGTTGTAGCCGGCCAGGTTGCGCACTCCCATCTTGCTCATGAGCTTGTAGCGGCGCTCCATCTCGTTGACGCACCAGCTCAGCGCGTTGCCGGCCTGCTTCATGTCGGTGACGACCGGGCACAACAGATGCGGGATGTCCTCGTAGACGCTCATTTCGAGCATCTTCGGATCGATCAGGATCAGGCGGACGTCCTTGCCCTCGGCCTTGTACAGCAGCGACAGGATCATCGCGTTGATGCCCACCGACTTGCCCGAACCGGTGGTGCCGGCCACGAGGCAGTGCGGCATCTTCGCGAGGTCGGCCACGATCGGGTTGCCGACGATGTCCTTGCCGAGCGCGATGGTCAACATCGAGCTCGCCTCGTTGTAGACGTTGGAGCCCAGGATCTCCGACAGCTTGATCATCTGCCGGCGCGCGTTGGGCAGCTCCAGCGCCATCGTCGTCTTGCCGGGAATCGTCTCGACCACGCGGATGCTGACGAGGCTCAGCGAGCGCGCCAGGTCCTTGGCGAGGTTGACGATCTGCGAGCCCTTGACGCCGGTGGCCGGCTCGATCTCGTAGCGCGTGATGACCGGGCCCGGGGCGGCGGCGACCACGCGCACCTCGACGCCGAAATCACCCAGCTTCTTCTCGATCATGCGGCTGGTCATTTCCAGCGACTCGGGCGTGACCGTCTGCTCGATGCGCGTCGGCGCGGCATCCAGGAGATCCACCTGCGGCAGCTTGTTGTCGTGCAGCTCGACGAACAGCGGCTTCTGGCGCTCGCGCTGCACGCGCTTGGATTCGACCACCTGCACGATCTCGGGCTCGATCACGATCGGTGCGTGCAGCACGTCCTCGATGCGGATCTCGTCGGCCTGCTGCTCGCGTTCGCGCAGCGCGATCTCGCCGATGCGTTCGTCCTCCGCGCGCTCGCGCGCCACCGCGCGGTGTTCGCGCCGGCCGTCGATCCAGCCGCCGATGCCGTCGGCCAGGTGCACCCACGAGAAGCGCAACGCGCCAGCCATGCCCAGCACCAGCGCCGCGATCCACAACACGCCCGAGCCGAGAAAACCCAGGTGCTGCATCGACAGCGGGCCCAGCAGGAAGCCCAGCACGCCGCCGGAGTGGCCGCCGGGCACGCGCGTCTCGTAGCCGTAGAGCCGCGTCCATTCGAGCGCCGTGCTGGCGCACAGCAGCAGCACGAGGCCGACCCAGAACCGCAGGCGCGGCCAGCGCGGCGCGGGAGCGCCGTCGTCCGCGCCCGCCAGCGCGCGCGCGCCGCGCGCGAGGCTGCGCAATGCCTGCAGCAAGCCCACCAGCGGCAACCACGACACCGAGGCGCCCAGCGCCGCGAGCAGCACGTCCGACAACCAGGCGCCAGGGCGCCCGAGCAGGTTCAGCACGCGGCCGCCGTCGCCGGACGTGGTGAAGCCGGGGTCGCTCGCGTGATGCGTGGCCAGGGCCAGCGCCACGCCGGTCCAGACCACCAGGCCGACGAGTGCGCCGATGCGCTGCTTCCAGGCGGCACGCGGCGGCGCCGCGGCCGGATCGGTGGTCGTGCGCGAAAACGCCGAGAACTTCGGGAGAGCCAGACTCAAAGCAACGTCACCTTCTCGGCCCGCAATCAGGCCTTTCTATTCTGGATCTTGAGCGATCCATCTTCCTGGGTTTCGATGATGCCGCGCTCCTCGAGATCCTTCATCACGCGGCTGACCATCTCGCGCGAGGCGCCGACGATCTTGGCCATGTCCTGGCGCGAGACCTTGGACTTGATGACCTTCTCGCCCTCGACATCTTCCGCCATGTCCAACAGCGTGCGGGCGACGCGTCCGTAGACGTCCAGCAACGCCAGCGATTCGATCTGGCGGTCGGCGCTGCGCAAGCGCGTGACCAGGCCACGCATGATCGCGTACGACAGGCTGGAGTTCTCGGGCAGGCAGCGCGCGAACTCGGCGCGGCCCAGGATCAGCACGTCGCACTGCAGTTCGCAGCGCACGGTGGCCGAGTGGGGTTCGTTGTCGATCAAGCTCATCTCGCCGACGTAGTCGCCGGCATTGAGCACCGCCAGGATCACTTCGCGACCGCGCGGGTCGGAGGTGGTGACGCGGGCCCGGCCGCTGAGCAGGATGAAGAGCGCGTTGCTCTTCTTGCCCTGTTCGACGACGAGTTCGCCGCGCCGGAAGCGGCGCTTGACGACGCCGTCCGCCACCACGCGTGCCTGATCGGTCGTCAGCATCGAGAAGAGTGGAACGCGCCGGATCAGGTCCAGATTCGAAAGCATCGACATTCAAAAACCTTTCGCAAATCCCTTGGAACGAAGAGCCCTGCCCCACTGCCGCCGGCGGTTGCCGTACAGCATCCCTACAATTGCGGGTGCAGCGTGTCGTGTGACATTGTGCCGTCCATTTCGAACTTTCTGAGCCCGCACCCGTAATGAGTAACTCTGAGAACACCTCCAACCACGCACAGGTGCTGATTCTGGGCTCCGGCCCGGCCGGGTATACCGCCGCCCTCTACGCGGCCCGCGCCAACCTGAAGCCGATGCTGATCACCGGGATGGCCCAGGGCGGACAGCTCATGACCACCACCGAGGTGGACAACTGGCCGGCCGACGTCGCCGGCGTGCAGGGCCCCGACCTGATGGCCCGTTTCCTGGCCCACGCCGAACGTTTCGACACCCGGGTCGTGTTCGACCACATCAACAAGGTCGACTTCAGCAAGAAGCCGTTCACCTTGTTCGGTGATTCCGGCACCTACACCTGCGATTCACTGATCCTGGCCACCGGCGCCTCGGCCAAGTACCTGGGCCTGCCGTCCGAGGAGGCCTTCATGGGCCGCGGTGTCAGCGGTTGCGCCACCTGCGACGGGTTCTTCTACCGCGGCGAGGAAGTGGTCGTCGTCGGCGGCGGCAACACCGCCGTCGAGGAAGCGCTGTACCTGTCCAACATCGCCAAGAAGGTGCACGTGATCCACCGCCGCGGCCGTTTCCGCGCGGAGGCCGTGTTGATCGACAAGATGATGGATCGCGTCGCCAAGGGCACGATGCAGCTGCACCTGGACCAGACGCTGGACGAGGTGCTGGGCGATTCGACGGGCGTCACGGGCGTGCGCACGAAGTCGGTCGAGGGCGACGCCTATGCCGAGCTCAAGGTCAAGGGCTGCTTCATCGCGATCGGCCACCATCCGAACACGACGATCTTCGAGGGCCACCTGGCGATGAAGGACGGCTATCTCATCACCAAGTCGGGCAACGAAGGTTTCGCCACGCAGACCAGCATCCCGGGCATCTTCGCCGCCGGCGACGTGCAGGATCACGTCTACCGCCAGGCGATCACTTCGGCAGGCACCGGCTGCATGGCCGCGCTGGACGCCCAGCGCTACCTCGAAACGCTGTCCTGAGCGCCGGGCTGGCGTATTCGGCATTTCCAGCGTAGAATCCCGGGTTCCCTTGGAGTCATGCCGCCCTTCTGGCGCAAGTGCATGCTCTCCAGCACGGAGCGCACTGGGCGTTCCGTTCCAACGAGGAGAGCTTCATGGCTCGTGTTTGTCAAGTGACGGGTAAGCACCCGATGACGGGAAACAATGTTTCCCACGCCAACAACCGTACGAAGCGCCGCTTTCTGCCGAACCTGCAGAACCGCCGCATCTGGGTCGAGAGCGAAAACCGCTTCATCCGCCTGCGTATTTCGACGGCCGCGCTGCGTCTGATCGACAAGAACGGTATCGATTCCGTTCTCGCCGACCTTCGCGCCAAGGGCGCTCTTTAAACCTCACTGGAGATACACACCATGGCTTCAAAGGGTGGACGCGAAAAGGTCAAGCTGGAATCGACCGCGGGTACGGGTCATTTCTACACCACGAGCAAGAACAAGAAGACGACGCCTGAAAAGCTCGAATTCATGAAGTTCGACCCCAAGGCGCGCAAGCACGTCCTGTACAAGGAAATCAAGCTGCGCTGATCGGCGGGAGCCCGCGACCCGGCAACGGGGCCGCGCTCCACGATGACGAAAGCCGCCCTCGGGCGGCTTTTTGCATTGGGCGCCGCGTTGCTGCGATTGCCACGGCCGGGCCTTGAAACATCTCTTTCAGGAGGACACCCCCACAGGCGCGTCACCTGCCGGTCCACTCGATCCACTTTTCGGAGTTCTTCAGATGCAGATTCGCACCACCGTCCGCCGCGCCGCGCTCTGCGCGATCGCTTCCGCCCCCCTGCTGGTGCACGCCCAGGTCACCCAGAAGCCCGACGGCGAGTGGCGCTCGCTGTTCACGGCCGGCGCCAGCGTGGCCACCGGCAACACCGACGCCAAGAGCGCCTCGCTCGGCGCCGACGTGATCAAGCTCACGACGATGGACAAGTGGGCGCTGACCGGCTCGGGCCAGTACGCGCGCAGCGACGGCGACACCACGGCGAATCGACTCGCAGGCACCGGCCTGTACTCGCGCGACATCACGCCCGTCTGGTTCGGATTCGGCCAGCTCGACCTGCTGCACGATGCGCCCAACGATCTGTCGTTGCGCACCAGCCTCGGCAGCGGCATCGGCTACCACGTGGTGAAGAAGCCCGACCAGACCTTCGACCTGTCGGCCGGCCTGGCCTACACGATGGATCGCTACCGGCATACGCAGCTGATCGAGGACGAGGTGCGCAGTCGCTACAACCACGCCGAGTTGCTGCTGGCCGAAGAATCCAACAACAAGCTCACCGACAGCACCAGCTTCAAGCAGAAGCTGACCATCTATCCCAGCGTGAGCGACGGCGACGGCGTGCGCACGGTCTTCGACGCCGGCCTGTCGGTGGCCATGACCAAGCAGCTCGCACTCACGGCCACGTTGTCACACCGCTATGACAGCCGACCCGGCGCAGGCCTGGGCAAGAACGACACGTTGTTCGTGACCGGCGTGTCGCTGCGGTTCGACTGAAGACAAAAGTTGCCGTCGAGAAGCGCCTTCACCAAAAGTGGTGAGTTGTCGAGTCGGCGCCAATCGCGCTCTCGACATTCCCTCGGAAATGACAAAGGCCGCCTCGATGGGCGGCCTTCTCGCTTCCGGAATCCGGAAGATGCTTACTTGAGCGCCTTGTAGCGCACGCGCTTCGGACGCGCGCCTTCTTCGCCCAGGCGGCGCTTCTTGTCGGCCTCGTACTCCTGGTAGTTGCCATCGAAGAACGTCCACTGCGAATCGCCTTCGCACGCGAGGATGTGCGTGGCGATGCGGTCGAGGAACCAGCGATCGTGGCTGATCACCATGATGGAGCCGGCGAACTCGAGCAGCGCGTCTTCCAGGGCGCGCAGCGTTTCGACGTCCAGGTCATTGGACGGCTCGTCGAGCATCAGCACGTTGCCGCCCTGGATCAGCGTCTTGGCCAGGTGCAGGCGGCCGCGTTCGCCGCCGGACAGGTTGCCGACGAGCTTCTGCTGGTCGTTGCCCTTGAAGTTGAAGCGGCCGATGTAGGCGCGGCTGGGCATCACGAACTTGCCCACCGTCAGGTTGTCGAGGCCGCCGGAGACGTCCTGCCACACGGTCTTCGCATCCTCCAGGTCGTCGCGCGTCTGGTCGACGAAGGCCATCTTCACGGTCTTGCCGATGCTGACCTCGCCCGAGTCCGGCTGTTCCTTGCCGGCGATCATGCGGAACAGCGTCGACTTGCCGGCGCCGTTCGGGCCGATGATGCCGACGATGGCGCCCGCGGGCACCTTGAAGCTGAGGTTGTCGATCAGCTGGCGATCGCCGAAGCCCTTGCTGACGTTCGTGAATTCCAGCACTTCATGGCCCAGGCGATCGGCCACGGGAATGAAGATCTCGTTGGTCTCGTTGCGCTTCTGGTAGTCGAAGTCGCTCAGTTCCTCGAAGCGCGCCATGCGGGCCTTGCTCTTGGCCTGGCGACCCTTCGGGTTCGAACGCACCCACTCGAGTTCCTTCTTCATCGCCTTCGTGCGCGCGTCTTCGGTCTTCTGCTCCTGCTCCAGGCGCTCTTCCTTCTGGAACAGCCAGTTGGAGTAGTTGCCCTTGTACGGAATGCCCAGGCCGCGGTCGAGTTCCAGGATCCATTCGGCGGCGTTGTCCAGGAAGTAGCGATCATGGGTGATCGCGACGACGGTGCCAGGGAAGCGTTGCAGGAACTGCTCGAGCCAATCCACCGACTCGGCGTCCAAGTGGTTGGTCGGCTCGTCGAGCAGCAGCATGTCGGGCTTGGACAGCAGCAGGCGGCACAGCGCCACACGGCGCTTTTCACCGCCGGACAGGTTGCCGACGTTGGCCTCCCACGCCGGCAGGCGCAGCGCGTCGGCGGCGATCTCGAGTTGGTGCTCGACGTTGTCGGAGCCGGCCGACGAGATGATGGCTTCGAGCTCGGCCTGTTCGGCGGCGAGCTTGTCGAAGTCGGCATCCTCGGCGCCGTACTCGATGTAGACCTCGTCGAGCCGCTTCTTGGCGGCCAGCACGCCACCCATGCCCTCTTCCACCGACTCGCGCACCGTCTGCTCCGGATTGAGCTGCGGCTCCTGCGGCAGATATCCGATCTTCAGGCCCGGCATCGGCGTGGCTTCGCCTTCGTAGTCCTTGTCGACGCCGGCCATGATCTTGAGCAGCGTGGACTTGCCGGAGCCGTTCAGGCCGAGCACGCCGATCTTGGCGCCGGGGAAGAAGCTCAGGGATACGCCCTTGAGGATATGTCGCTTCGGCGGCACGATCTTGCCGAGCCGATTCATCGTGAAAACGTACTGTGCCATCTGGGGACCTGCGAGAGAAAGACGAAAGAGGGTGCGAAATCGCTGGCGCCGCAGGACTTCGGAAAGACACGCGGCCCGGCGACTCGCGTGGCGCGAACTGCCGGGCCGGAGGTGGAGGCGACGTGCGTCGCTCCACCGAACAAAGGATTTTACTTGCTCGGACGGATCACGAGGTAATTTGCCGAATCGCCGCGGCGCACGAGCACCGCGATCGGCTTGGCCTTGTCCAGCTTCGCCACCGCGGCGACGAACTGCTTGACCGACGAGACCTGGATGTTGGCGATCGACAGGATGATGTCGCCCTCCTGCACGCCGGCACGCTCCGCGACGCCGTCGGCACTGTCCACGCGCACGCCACCCTTCACGTGCAGCCGTGCGCGGTCGGCGTCGCTCAGGTCGGTCACCTTCAGGCCCAGCAGCGCCTTGGTGGTGGCGGCCGCATCGGGTTCGGCGTCGCCGATCGTCGGCGGGGTTTCCGGCCCGAAGTCGATCACGTTGGCCGTGATGTCCTTGTACTTGCCGTCGTGGAAGACCTGCAGCGACACCTTGTCGCCCGGCTTGACCATGCCCACCAGGCGCGGCAGGTCGGAGAAGCGCTCTACCGACTTGCCTTCCACCTTGGTGATGATGTCGCCCGCCTCGATGCCGGCCTTCTCGGCCGGGAGGCCGGCCTGCACGCCCTCGACCAGCGCGCCGATCGGCTTGCCCAGGCCCAGCGTCTCCGCCACCTGCTTGGAGACCGGGCCGATCTGGACGCCGATGCGCCCGCGCGTGACGTGGCCGCTGAGGCGGAGCTGGTCGGAGACGCGGATCGCCTCGTCGATGGGAATGGCCAGCGAGATGCCGGCGCTGGCGCCCGACGGGCTCAGGATCTGCGAGTTGATGCCCACGACCTCGCCGCGCATGTTGATCAGCGGGCCGCCGGAGTTGCCGGGGTTGATCGCGACGTCGGTCTGCAGCAGTTGCAGGTAGTCGCCCGTCTCGCGCTGCTTGGCGCTGACGATGCCTGCGGTGACCGTGCTCTCCAGGCCGAACGGCGAGCCGATGGCGATCACCCATTCGCCCACCTTCAGGCGGTTGACGTCGCCGATCTTGACGAAGGGCAGGCCGGTGGCGTCGATCTTGAGCAGCGCGACGTCGGTGCGGGCGTCGCTGCCGATGATCCTGGCCTTGAACTCGCGCTTGTCGGTGAGCGTGACGGTGACCTCGTCGGCGCCTTCGACCACGTGGGCGTTGGTCATGAGGTAGCCGTCCGGGGACAGCATGAAGCCCGAGCCGATGTAGCCTTGTTCGGGCTGGTCGTCGTCGTCCGGCTGCTCACCACCGCCACCGTTGCCGCGTCCACCGCGACCGCCATGGCGACGGATGTATTCCTCGATCAGCTGCTGCAGCGACACGTCGGCGCCGGCGGCGGCCTTGGGCTTGACGTTGGTACGGATGTTGACGACGGCCGGGCCGACCGTCTCCACCAGGCCGGTGAAGTCGGGCAGGCCGCGCACCGTGGTGTCGGGGGCCTGGACGGGCACCGGGACTGCCGGGACGGCTTGGCCGGCGGCCTGCGCCTGGGCGGTCTGCATCACTGTCATCGAGGCCGTGACCAGTGTCGCCGCGGCTAGCGCCAGTCGCAGGCGGGGCGAGACGATCGTCGGGAAGGCGGCATGCGGTTGGGACATGGGCTGGAAGCTCCGGGACGGTGGGTCGGTAAAGGCTGAAAGTATGCACGCGCGCCGCGCTCGAGAACCGAGCAAGCAATGCAAGGAAATCATTGCTTGCGTTCGAGCGCGCGGATGAATTGATCGAGCGCCGCGGGCGGGACATCCCCGACCGCCGTGAGCCACATGTCGTTGACGCGACGCGTCAGCGTGTGGGTGGCGCCGATGACGGTCAATCCCTCGCTGCGATGGCGTTGCGGATTGAACGGTTCGATGAACAGCGAGACGTGCGTGATGCCATCCGACCAGATCGACTGCAGCACCTTGGCCTGGGCTGCGGCCACGCCCGGCACGTCCAGCGCGCGGCGAACGCAGCCCAGCGACTGGAAGCCGGCCGGCAGCAGGCTCGCCTGCATCGTCCAGCCGTCGGCCTCGAGCTTCGTGTGCTCCACCTCGGGGCGGACGATGTGATATCCGTCGGCCCGGTGCAGTTCGGCGTAGATCGCGCTCGCATCGGGCTTGACCCCGATGTTGACGTCGGAGAAGCCGGACGATTCGAGCGTGCGGCCGGCCACTTGCACGTCCACGCGCAGCAGCAGTCCGGTGGCGTGGTCGGCCCAGACCACGTGGTCGAAGCGGCTGTCGTCGCGCGCCTTCAGCAGCAGGCGGTCGGTGTCGTGGCCGGCGATGCGCTCGGACGGCTGCACGTGCAGCTCGTAGAAATCGGGGATGTGGTTCTCGCTGCCGCTCACCAGCGCAGGGAACGACGCGCGCGGATCGACCGGCTCGACGACCGCCACGCGGTAGCGCGGCCACAGCGTGCGCACCTCGTCGTTGACCCGCAGCATGGAGCGCGGCTCGCCATCGAGCGCATCGACGCGCTCCAGCGTGTTGTGGCCTTCGACGTAGTGGCCCACGCGCGAGCTGACGACGCTGGTGCCGGTGCTGTTGACGAAGGTGCCGACGTAGTTGCTGCGCGCAGCGGCGTCATGGATGCGCGCGAGCCAGCCGCGCAGGTCACCGGCGCTCTCGCCGCTGGCGGTGGACTGCGGCGGCGCCGGCGGCTTTTGCGATTGCGCGCGCACCGACCCCGCGCTCAGCGCGGCGGCGCAGACCAGCGCGCCGGAGAACCGGGAGATGCGGTCGAGCGTGCCGCGCGCGCGCGACATCCGCGCCTGCGTTACGCGAGCACGCGGCGCGCGCGCCAGGGCAGGCAGGCGCTGGCCCGAGGACAACACCAGATCCATCACCGCGCGGGCTGCACCAGGGAGACGTTGCGGATGTCGCCACCCGGCATCTGGAACGGACCGCTCATCATGGACTGGCGGTGGGCTGCCAGATACGGGGCGAGCTGGTCGGCGTTGGCCTGGGTCTGAGCAGAGGTGGCGACGATGCCGTTGGCGTTGGCCGGCGC